>Ga0190265_10000026_pt1 | contig 181511 bp, 182 predicted proteins | sample Popmic124T_FD_133135 | JGI IMG/M metagenome (GOLD analysis project Ga0190265, IMG submission 133135) | Populus adjacent soil microbial communities from riparian zone of Indian Creek, Utah, USA - 124 T | ecosystem: Environmental > Terrestrial > Soil > Riparian zone | place: USA: Utah...
CCACGTGTTACTCACCCGTTCGCGGCTCTGCCCCAGGGCAAGCCCTGGTTCGTCGCTCCACTTGCATGTGTTAAGCACGCCGCCAGCGTTCGTCCTGAGCCAGGATCAAACTCTCCGTGAAAAATGCTTCATGGAAAGCTGTCGTATCCGTACTACGCGGGCCCTGCGTACACGTTGCGGGACCCTCGGATCGACGGGTTCTTACTACCTACTCAGTTAAGCCCCACGCCCATCGGCAAAGCCGATCGCGCAGGGTCGAACCTGGACGCGACTGAATCCTTGCGGATTCGGTCGCACATGCTGTTGAGTTTTCAAAGACCGCCCGCACCCTCGGGCGGTGATTCCGCCCTTCGATACGTCCCCTGCACATGAGAAAGGCCTCCGTAGAGGCCCAGCACTGCTCTCAGTCTTTCGACAGAGGGCTAGGCGCCTGGCATCTCCGTGGTCTTGCTCATCCGAAGGGACAAAGAAGTATAGCGCTGCGTCGACGGAATGTCACGGTCGTCGCTCAATCGACGCGCAAGCGTACGAAACGACGCTTTCCGACCTGCAGCACCGCACCGTCCAGGCGCTCGGCCGGGACGTCGAGATCCTCGGCGGCAAGCGGCTCCCCGTCGACCTTAACCCCGCCTTGAGCCAGCAGCCGACGCCCCTCCGACGTCGACATTCCGAACGCGTCGCGTAGGACAGCCGGCAGATGAACGGCGCCTCCATTGGCCGCGATCGCGCGCTCGGGCACCTCGTCTGGCAGCTCGCGCTCGACATGCAGACGGTCGAAGTGCTCCTCGGCCACCCGGGCCGCGTCCTCCCCGTGCAGCCGCGCGGCAATCCCCCGCGCCAGTGCGCGCTTGGACTCGACCGGCGGCCGCTCAGGGTCGAAGGTGCCGTCGAGCAGGAGGTCGTAGTAGACGGGCATCGCGGTGTCCGGGATGCGCATCAACTTGCCGAACACCTCCTCAGCGGGCTCGGTCACACCGACGTAGTTATCGAGCGATTTCGACATCCGCTGGACGCCGTCGGTCCCCGGGAGGATCGGCATCGTCAAGACCGACTGCTGCGGTACGCCGTACGCCTGCTGGATCTGCCGAGCGAGCAACAGGTTGAACTTCTGGTCGGTTCCGCCGAGCTCGACGTCAGCCTGGACGGCGACCGAGTCGTAGCCCTGGAGCAACGGGTAGAGCAGCTCGAGAACGGAGATCGGCTCGTTGGCGGCGTAGCGCTTCGCGAAATCGTCGCGCTCGAGTAGCTGGGCAACGGTCGCCGTGCGCGCGAGCGCAAACAGCTCCTCCATCGCCATCGCCAACCACTCGCCGTTGCGACGGACCTCGGTCCGCTCGGCGTCGAGCACCGTGAACGCCTGGCGCTGGAAAGTCTCGGCGTTGGCGTCTATCTGCTCGCCAGACAGCACCGGCCGCGTCGCGGACCGGCCCGACGGGTCTCCTACGCGCGCGGTGTAGTCGCCGATGATCAGGACGACGGTGTGGCCGAGGTCCTGAAACTCGCGCAGCTTGCGTAGAACGACGGTGTGGCCGAGGTGGATGTCGGGCGCCGTCGGGTCGATTCCGAGCTTGACGCGCAGCGGCCGGGCCTCGCTGAGCTGGCGCTCAAGTACTCCGGCCGGGAGCGCCTCGACGGCGTTGCGGCAGAGGTGGCGGGCGTCCTCGACCGCGGAATCCGTCATAGGGCCAATGCTAGACTGGCGCCCGCCGCATCGGCCGTCCGGGCTCCGTACCCTCCCAGCGGAGCCTTCCGAGCAGACGCACGGACAGCCCCGCGGCGTCGCGCCGAGCAGCACTCACCCCACGCGGGCCGAACGCCATGCAGGAGCCGCCGACCACAGCCATTCCACCACGCCCGTCGCCGCCCCCCGGTGGCGATGGACCCGAGCCGGCGGCGCGCAAGCCGAAGGTCAAGAAGCTGCGCTTGCTGCTGATCCTGACCGGGCTTGGCGCGCTCGCGCTGGTCTCAACTGTCTTCGGAATGATGATGGCGGTCGCGAGCGACCTCCCCCAGCTCGAGAACAAGGCCGAGTACGACCGCGCGAAGAACTCGACCGTCTACTCGGACCGCGCGTCGGGCCGTCAGAAGCTCGCCCGCTTGACCGGCAACGAGAACCGGATCCTGCTCAAGGAGCAGGACATCTCACCGAACATCACCAACGCTGTGATCTCGATCGAGGACCGTCGCTTCTACGAGCACGACGGCGTCGACTACCGCGGCATCGCACGTGCGCTGTTCCAGGACGTGCTGGCCCGCCGGGCCGCCCAGGGTGGCTCGACGATCACCCAACAGTTCGTCAAGAACGCGCTCGCGGCCCAGTCCGACCGCTCGGTCTTCCAGAAGCTGCGCGAGTCGGCGCTCGCCTACCACCTCGAGCGCCAGTGGAGCAAGCAGAAGGTGCTGACCCAGTACCTCAACAGCGTCTACTTCGGCAACGGCGCCTACGGCATCGAGGCCGCCGTCCGAACGTACTTCGGCGCCGACACGGCAGCAACGGCGGTCGACCCCGTGACGGGCGCGGTCGTGCCCGCCGAGACGATCGACCCGGCCAGCGGCGCCGACGAGGCAGCGGCGATGAATGTCAGTCCCGCCCAGGCGGCGTTACTCGCCGGGATCATCGCCTCACCCAGCATGTACGACCCGGTCCAGAACCCGAAGGACTCGAAGGCGCGGCGCAACATCGTGCTCCAGCGGATGCTCGAGCAGGAGATGATCACCCGCGCGGACTACGACGAGGGAATCCGCGAGGAGCTCCCCGACGAGAACGACATCCAGCCGCCGCAGCCGCACTCCAACCAGCCCTACTTCACGACCTGGCTGACCCAGCAGCTCGTCGACCGCTACGGCCCAGGCGCGGTCTTCGGCGGCGGCCTAGACGTCACGACGACGCTCGACCCCGAGCTACAGGCGGCGGCCGAGCAGGCGGTCTCCGGCCGACTCGGCGCCATCGGCCCCGCCGCCTCGCTCGTCGCGATCGAGAACAAGACCGGCGAGGTCAAGGCGATGGTCGGCGGCCCCGACTACCAGGAGCGGCCGTTCAACCTGGCCACCAACGGCCACCGCCAGCCGGGCTCGTCGTTCAAGCCCTTCATCCTCGTGCGCGCGCTGGCCGACGGGATGAGTCCCGACGCGACCTTCACCTCGCAGCCGAAGGAGTTTCCCGTGCCCGGCTCCGACACCGAGAAGTTCGTCGTCAACAACTACGACGACTCCTATTCCGGCGTTGCGTCGCTGTGGAGCGCGACTTCCAACTCCGACAACTCCGTCTATGCCGAGCTCGGCCTCAAGGTCGGTACCAAGCGCGTCGCGCGGCTCGCCAACCGGATGGGCGTCAAGACCGAGATCTCGACCAACCCGGCGATGACGCTCGGCGGGCTCAGCGAGGGATTGACCCCACTCGAGCTGGCCTACGCCTACTCGACGATCGCCAACAAGGGCCGGCGCGTCTCAGGCACTCTGGCCTCGTCCGAGAACGGGCCCGTTGCGATCGAGAGTGTCAAGGGTGGCGGGCGCGACATCGAGAACGAGCGCCGCGAGGAGCGCGTCTTCTCCGACTCGGTTGGCGAGACCGCGCAGTCGATGCTGGCCGGCGTCGTCACTGGAGGGACCGGTGAGGCGGCGCAGATCGGCGAGTTCGCGGCCGGCAAGACCGGCACGACCGAGAACTACGGCGACGCCTGGTTCGTCGGTTTCAACAGCGAGCTGACCGTCGCGGTGTGGGTGGGGTATCCCGATGAGCTGAAGCCGATGGAAACCGAGTATCTCGGTGGCCCGGTTGCCGGCGGCACCTATCCGACCGAGATCTGGCACGACCTGATGCTGGCTTGGATCGGGATCCGCGACCAACGCGCAGCCGAGCGCGCGGCGCGCGAGAACGGTGATGGGGCCAGCGACGACGATGGGACCTACGTGCCGAGTGCGCCGAGCACGCCGACCACGCCCGGGGACGGCACCCCGGAGGACGGCGGCGATACGCCGGGCGGCCAGGCACCGGCTCCCGACGGCCAGCAGCCTGCCGATCCGGCGCCCACGCCGGCACCAGATCCAGCGCCCGCTCCGACGCCCACCCCCGCCCCCACACCGGCACCGTCGCCCGCACCGGGTGGCGGTGGCGGAGCGGCAGCGCCCCAATAGGCGCTACCCGCGCGGAACGGGGCGCGAGAGGTAGCCGCTGCCGATCTCGCAGAAGCGCCACGGCAGCTCGACGGCGCGTGTGATGCCGATCCGCTCGCACGCGGCGTGCGGGGCAGGCTCCTCGGACGAGCGGGAGTGGATCGAAATAGTTCCATCGAGCGGGGTGTCGTTGAGATCGAGACCGATCCCAAGCGCTTGGGTCAGCTTGCCCGGGCCCGAGCAGAGGTCGCGGTCGCGCTCGAGTCCGCGCCGCTCGCGCATCAAGTCGACACCCTCCAACGGCTCGAGGGCGCGGATCAGGACCGCGGCACCCTCCCCCTCTGGCTCGCAGACCGCGTTCAGCAGTGCGTGAATCCCGTAGGAGCGGTAGACGTAGGCGATCCCCGGTGGTCCGAAGAGGACGCGCGTCCGAGGCGTCAGCCCAACGTAGGCGTGACAGGCGGGCTCGGAGTGGTGGTAGGCCTCGGTCTCGACGATCCGGCCGGTGGTGTCACCGTGATGGACAACGCAACCGAGCAGGTCGCGGGCGACGTCGACTACCGGACGGTCGTAGAAGGAAGGTGGCAGCGCGGAGCCGCCGGTCACGCGCCCGACTCGGCGAGCAGGTGGCGTGCTTGGGCGAGCTGGTCGCGAACGCGAGCCAGCGACGTGCCGCCATCGGAGACCTTCGACTCGAGCCAGGCACGATCGCCCAGTAGCTCGTAGTACTCGCCGTCGAGCTCCGGCGCGAGCTCGGCGAGCTCGGCCTCGGTCAGCTCGGACAGCGCCTTGCCCTGGTCGACCGCGGCGCGGACGACTCCGCCGACGATCCCGTGCGCGCGCCGGAACGGCACGCCGCGCTTGACGAGCAGGTCGGCGATGTCGGTCGCGGCGAGCAGCTCGTCGGTCGCCGCGGCGGCCATCCGCTCCTGGTCGAAGGCGATCGTCGCGAGCATCTCGCGGGCGACGCGGAGGCAGAGCTCGACGGTGTCGATCGCGTCGAAGAGCTGCTCCTTGTCCTCCTGGAGATCCTTGTTGTAGGTCAGCGGCAGGCCATGCAGGACGCCGTGAAGGGTCGTCAGACGACCGACGACGCGCGGCGCCTTGGCGCGCAGCAGCTCGGCCGCGTCGGGGTTCTTCTTCTGCGGCATCAGGCTCGAGCCGGAGGCGAAGCGGTCGGCGACCTGGCAGAAGCCGAACTCCTCGCTCGACCAGAGCACGATCTCGGCGCCAAGCTGCGACAGGTGGGTCGCGCAGGTCGCCGCGGCCGACAGGTAGTCGAGCACGAAGTCGCGGTTCGAGACGGCGTCGAGCGAGTTCTCGGCGATCCCGCCGAAGCCAAGCTCCTGGGCGACGAACATCCGGTTGGTGTCGAAGTTGGTGCCGGCGAGCGCGCCCGCGCCGAGTGGCAGGTCGTCAGTCGAGGTCATGCAGAAGTTGAACCGCTGCAGGTCGCGGCGGAACTTCCAGAAGTAGGCGAGCAGGTGGTGCGAGAGGTAGACCGGCTGGGCGCGCTGAAGGTGCGTGTAGCCGGGCATCGGCCAGTCGATGTGGCGCTCCGCGAGCTCGACGAGCGTGCCCATCAGCTCGGCGAGCAGCGACTTCGCGTCGAGCGTGTGGGCGCGGACGAGCATCGCGACGTCGGTCGCGACCTGGTCGTTGCGCGAGCGGGCGGTGTGCAGCCGCGCGCCGGCGTCGCCGGTCAGCTCGGTCAGCCGCCGCTCGATCGCCATGTGGACGTCCTCGTCGTCCAAGCGGATCTCGAAGCGGTCGGACTCGATCTCGTCGCGCACCTGGTCGAGGCCGCGCGCGATCTCGGCAGCGTCCTCGTTGCTGATGATGCCGCTGTTGGCGAGCATCTGAGCGTGCGCCTGCGACTGCGCGAGGTCGTACGGCCAGAGCCTGAAGTCGAACGAGATCGACGAGTTCAGCGCCTGGAAGAGCGGGTCCTGGGGCTCGGAGAAACGAGACATCGGCGCCGCCAGCATACGATCCCCGCCATGCGAGTACTGGTGACGGGAGCAACCGGCAAGGTCGGCAACGCTGTGGCACGAGCGTTGGTGGCGCGAGGCGACGAGGTGCGGGCGCTGGTACGCGACCCCGCACGGGCGGCCGGCGTGCTGCCCGAAGGAGTCGAGCCGGTACGCGGCGACGTCACGTTCCCAGACTCCGTCGTTACGGCAGCCGAGGGCTGCGAGCTGGTCTTCAACGCGATGGGGCTACCGGAGCAGTGGCTCGCCGACGAAGGCGAGTTCGAGCACGTCAACGCGATCGGCAGCGAGACGGTCGTGCGCGCCGCCGCACGTGCAGGCGCGCGCCGGGTCATCCACACCAGCACGATCGACGTCTTCCACGCCGCCGACGGCGCGCGCTTCGACGAGTCGCAGGTCGCGGACTATCCGAAGAGCACCGCCTACGAGCGCTCGAAGCAGCATGCCGAGCGCCTGGTGGTCGCCGCCGCCAAGCACGAGGGGATCGAGCTGGTGATCGCCAACCCCGCCGCCGTCTACGGGCCTGGGCCGGAGGGCAGCGCCTCGATCGAGCGCGACCTGCTGCGGCCGGTCGTCGAGGGACGACGCGCCGCGGCGCCGGTGCTGCCGCCCGGCGGCTTCGGGGTGCTGTTCAGCGAGGGCGCGGGCGCCGGGCATCTGTTGGTGGCCGACCAGGGCAAGCCAGGTGAGCGCTACATCCTCTGCGACGGGCACGTGACACTGGCCGAGCTGGCGCGCACGGCGGTGCGGGTTGCTGGGCGCGGCAAGGTGCCGCCGACGCTCCCGGTCCCGCTGGCGAAGGCGATGGCCGCCGTCGGCGAGCCGATCGCCCGGCTGACCGGCAAGCCGCCGCTGCTGCCAAAAGGGCAGCTGCTCTTCTTCCTCTGGAACGCGGCGCCGGACTCCGCCAAGGCTCAGCGCGAGCTCGGCTGGCAGCCGACGCCGATCGAGGACGGCGTGCGAGCTACGCTCGCCTCGATGAACCTAGTCTGAGATCGATGTCGACGTTGCGGCGAATATCTCGCCGGAACGTCGACGTCGTCGCTAGGCGCCGGGAACCGCTGCCGACTCGACGACCTCGGTGAGCGCCGCGACGACGCGCTCGACCTGGCCGTCGTTCAGCTCGGGGAAGAACGGCAGCGCGAGCGAGCGAGCGGCGACGTCCTCGCAGACGGGGAACTCGCCGTCGCGGTGGCCGAAGCGCTCGCGGTAGAAGCTCATCAGGTGGATCGCCGGCAGATAGGGCTTGCTGTCGATGCCGCGGGCGCGCAGGGCGCGGATCGTCTCGTCGCGATCGGCGCCGCGCGGCACCTGGACGACATAGACGAACCAGCTACGGCGGTCGCCGTCGGCGTCCGGGCAGGGCAACTCGAGACCCTCGATCTCGGCCAGCGCGGCGTTGTAGAGACCGGCGATCCGGGCGCGCGCGGCCAGCATTGTGTCGAGCCGCTCGAGCTGAGCGACTCCGAGCGCGCAGGCGACGTCTGACAAGCGGTAGTTGAAGCCGAGCCGGTCGTGGTCGAGCCAGTCCATGTTCGGCGCCCTGCCCTGGTTGCGCTCGCTGTCGATCCGCTCCTTGATGGCTGCGTCGGGACTGACGACGACGCCGCCCTCCCCCGTCGTCATCTGCTTGTTCGGGTAGAAGGCGAAGACCGCCGGGTTGCCGCGCGCGCCGACGTTCGTGCCGTCTCCATGGACCGCTCCGAGCGCCTCGCAGGCGTCCTCGACGATCCAGAGACCGCTCCGCGAAGCGAGCAGCTCGAGCTCGGTCATCGCCGCCGGGTAGCCGAAGATGTGGACCGGCAGCAGGCCGGTCGTGCGTTCGCCGACCGCCGCGGCGGCGGCCTGCGGGTCGATGTTCAGCGTGCGCGGATCGATGTCGCAGAAGACCGGGCGGGCATCCTCGTAGAGCACCGAGTTGGCCGACGCGACGAAGCTGAACGGCGTCGTGACGACCTCGTCACCGGCCCGCACGCCTGAGGTGCGCAGCGCGAGGTGGAGCCCGGCGGTGCCGCTCGAGACGGCCGAGACGTGTCCGGCCCCGATCCGCTCCCCGAACGACTGCTCGAACGCCGGCAGCATCGGCCCGAGCGACAGGTGCCGCGAACGCAGCACGTCGAGCACCAGCTCCTCCTCGCGCGCGCCGATCAGCGGCCGCGCGACGGGGATCGGCTCGTGATCGCCGCTCAAGACGAGCTGACCTCGGGTGCGGCTGGTTGGCGGCCGCGCTCGACGCGGGCGGGCAGCATCCCCGCCTCGAGCGAGTCGACGAGCGCCTCCCAGCTCGCCTCGATGATGTTCTCCGAGACGCCGATCGTGCCCCAGGTCTCACTGCCGTCGCCGGCGTCGAGCAGCACGCGCGTCGCGGCGCCGGTGCCCTTGCTCTCGTCGAGGATTCGGACCTTGTAGTTGACCAGCTCGATGTCGCCGAGGTGCGGATAGGTCTCGGCGATCGCGTCGCGCAGCGCGTTGTCGAGCGCGTTGACAGGGCCGTTGCCCTCGGAGGTGCGCACGAAGCGCTCGCCGCCGACCCAGATCTTGATCGTCGCCTCTGTTTGAACCTTGCCGTCCTCCTGTTTCTCGACGATCACGCGCCAGGACTCCAGCCGGAACAGCGGCTCGTAGTCGCCAGCCTCCTTGCGGATCAGCAGGTCGAACGAGCCGTCGGCCGCCTCGAGGTGGTAGCCGCGGTGCTCGAGATCCTTGACGCGCTCGACGACGCGCGCGGCGGCGTCGGAGTCGAGATCGACGCCGGTCTTCGCGGCGCGCGCCTCGACGGTCCCCTTGCCGCTCAGCTCGGAGATCAGCAGCCGGCGGTCGGCGCCGACCTGCTCGGGGTCGATGTGCTCGAAGGTGCGCGCGTCGCGGTTGACGCCGGCAACGTGCATCCCGCCTTTGTGGGCGAAGGCGTTGGCACCGACGTAGGGCTGGTTCGGATTCGGCGAGACGTTGCAGAGCTCGTCGATCAGGTGCGCCGTCTCGGTCAGCCGCTCGAGCTGCCCGGATGCGACGCAGCCGTAGCCGAGCTTGAGTTGGAGGTTGGCGAGGATCGTCATCAGGTTGGCGTTGCCACAGCGCTCGCCGTAGCCGTTGACCGTTCCCTGGACCAGCCGCGCCCCGCGCTCGACGGCGATGAGCGAGTTGGCAACGCCGCAGCCGGCGTCGTCATGGGTGTGGATGCCGATCTGAACGGTGTCGCCGAGCTCGGCGACGACCGCCGCGGTCGCGTCGGCCAGCTCGGCCGGCAGCGTCGCGCCGTTGGTGTCGCAGAGCGACAGGTTCTCGGCGCCCGCCTCGGCGGCGGCGCGCAGGCAGCGCAGCGCGTAGGCCGAGTCGTCGGCCCAGGCGTCGAAGAAGTGCTCGGCGTCGTAGATCACGCGCTTGCCCTCGCCGCGCAGGAAGGCGACCGAGTCGGCGATCATCCGCAGGTTCTCCTCAGGGTCGACGCGCGTCACCTTCTCGAGGTGCAGCGACCACGTCTTGCCGACCAGCGTGCAGACCGGCGCGAAGCAGTCGGCGAGCAGGCGCAGCGCGGGATCGTCGGCGGCGGCGCTCTCTTTGCGGCGCGTCATCCCAAAGGCGGCGATCTCGGCATGCGCGAACGACTCGCCGGCGAGCAGCTCGAAGAGCGCCTCCTCCTTCGGGTTCGAGCTCGGGAAGCCGGCCTCGATCAGGTGGACGCCGAGCTCGTCGAGCGCATGCGCCACGCGGACCTTCTCGTCCGCGGACAGCGACATCCCCTCCCCCTGCATACCGTCGCGGAGGGTGGTGTCGTAGAGAAGTACCTGCTCTGCCATTGCCGTGAACGCCTTTCGGATGTCAACTTCGAGAAGAACGGACGGGCGCCTGCCGCGGGCAGGCGTGCGTCGGTGCGCGGGTCAGCGCGCCGACGCGTCCGTAATTCGCTCGAAGCGGGCGTTCACGCCTTCGATGGTACAGGCACGACATCGAGCCATTTCGAATAGCGCTCGACGCGGCCGCAGAGGGCGTCGTCGTAGATGTTCTGGATCTGACGGGTGATCTCGCCCGGCGGGCCGAGCTCGATGTCGTCGACCTCGCGCACCGGCGTCAGCTCAGCCGCCGTGCCGACCAGGAAGACCTCGTCGGCGAGCACCAGCTCGGCGCGCGCGACGTCGCGCTCCTGCACCTCGTAGCCGAGGTCGGTCGCTATCTCGATGATCGACTTGCGGCTGATCCCGTCGAGGATGCTCGCCGTCTGGCCCGGAGTCGCGAGCACGCCGTCTTTGACGATGAAGATGTTCTCGCCGGTGCCCTCGCAGACGTGGCCCTTGTCGTCGAGCAGGATCGCCTCCTGGTAGCCGGCGCGCTTCGACTCGATCTTCGCCAGCACCGAGTTGAGGTACTGCCCGCCGGCCTTCGCGTGCGGGATCAGCGACTGCGGCGAGATCCGCCGCCACGACGACACCTTCGCCCGAACGCCGTCGCGCTTGGCCTCGTCGCCGAGGTAGGCGCCCCACTCCCAGGCCGCGATCGAGACATGGATCGGGTTGTCCTCGGGGTCGAGCCCCATCGGGCCGTAGCCACGGAAGACGAGCGGCCGGATGTAACAGCTCTTGAAGCCGTTGCGAACGATCAACTCGTGGGTCGCCGTACGGATCTGCTCCTTCGCGAAGGGCAGATCCATGTAGTAAAGCTTCGCCGACGCCTCGAGGCGGTCGAGATGGTCCTGGTGGCGGAAGATCGCCGGGCCGGCCTCCGTCTCGTAGGCGCGGACACCCTCGAAGACGCTGGTGCCGTAGTGGAAGGCGTGCGACAAGACGTGGACCTTGGCGTCCTCCCAGGGGAGGAACTCGCCGTCCATCCAGATGAGGTCCGCTGTCTGCATCGCCTTCTCTCAGTTCAGAGGTTCGCCAAAACCGTCCGCGTCGCCTCTTCGGTGGTCGCCTCGCCGCCGAGGTCGGCGGTACGCAGGCCGCCGTCGAGCGCGCGGTCGATGGCCGATTCTAGGGCAGCGGCCGAAACCTCCGAAGCGAGTCCGTGGCGCAGCATCAGCGCGACCGAGCCGAACATCGCCAGCGGGTTGGCCTTGCCGGTGCCCGCAATGTCCGGTGCGGAGCCGTGGACGGGCTCGAACAGACCCGGTCCATCGCCCCCCACCGAAGCGCTCGGGAGCATGCCGAGCGAGCCGGTCAGCATCGCCGCCTCGTCGCTGAGGATGTCGCCGAAGAGGTTCTCGGTAACGATCACATCGAAGTCCGACGGCCGCGAGACGAGCTGCATCGCGGCGTTGTCCACGAGCAGGTGCTCGAGCGGGACCTCGGGGAACTCCTCAGCGTGCAGACGGGTGACGGTCTCGCGCCAGAGCCGCGAGGTCTCTAGGACGTTGGCCTTGTCGACGCTGGTGACCTTGGTGCGAGCGCTCTGGAAGGCGATCCGGGCGATCCGCTCGATCTCGCCGACGCTGTAGGCGCAGTCGTCATGGGCGGTGTCGCCGTCGCGACCCGACTCGCCGAAGTAGATGCCGCCGGTCAGCTCTCGCACGACGAGCAGGTCGGTGCCCTCGATCCGCTCGCGCTTCAGCGGACTGGCATCGAGCAGCGCCGGGCTCGGGCGGACCGGGCGCAGGTTGGCGAACAGGCCGAGGCCCTTGCGCAGGCCGAGCAGCCCCTGCTCGGGGCGGGGCGCTGATGGGTCGGCGGCGACGGCGGCGTCCCATTTCGGTCCGCCGACGGCGGCGAGCAGGACGGCGTCGGCCTGCTTGCAAGCTTCGAGCGTCTCGTCGGTGAGGGCCGTCCCGTGGGCGTCGATCGATGCGCCGCCGATTAGGCGCTCGTCATAGCCGAAGTCGCCGAGGCGGTTGAGGATCTCGACGGCGGCGGCGAGGATCTCGGGGCCGATTCCGTCGCCGGGGAGCGTGACGATCTTGGGCATGCGGCGGACGCTATACGGGTCTGAGCGCTCGTGGTACGCCGGGGAGCGATGAACGTCCAATCCGCTTGGGAATCGCTACTTGGACATTCATCGCTCCCCAGCTACATCGGCGGAGGGCCTGCCTTGGGTTTGAGCGGGGTGGTGGGTCAGCCGCCGAGGATTGCTTGGAGCAGGTTGGGGCGGAAGGGCTCGGTACCGTTGACCAACTCCAGCCCCAATAGGCCACCTTGGGTGCGGGCGTATTGGAGCTCGTGGTCGAGGTCAGCGACGCCATTGGAGAGGGGTGTCGGAAGCACGGCAAGCGTGCTGAGTGTCCCGATGGCAGCGCCGTTGGCGTCAAGGAAGCCGCTGCCGGAGTCACCGGGGATTCCCGGTGAGGCGGTGTAGACGGTGCGGCTCCAGCCGTCGCCGACGGTCTCGACGACGATGCCCTGCTTGGGGCTGAGTTGGGTGATGCCGAAGCGGAGCGAGGAGTTGCCGTAGGAGTAGACGACGTCGCCGGTGGCGCTGGGGCCACCCAGTCCGGTGGGACCGCCGAAGCGCGGAACCGAGGGGTTGACGAGGGCGACGTCGGCCGAGTCGAGCTTCACTAGCGCGAAGTCGTTGTAGGCGCAGGTGTCCGGGTCGGCCTCACCGGTCTGCTGCATCGTCAGCCAGGAGCTGTAGGCGAGCGTGCCCGGCTGGGTCGCTCCGGAGACTGTGACCGGCGTCCCGAGCGGCAAGCTCGCGGCGTCGCAGCCATCGGTCTCGGTCGCGCCGCCGGTGCCGGCGCAGTGCGCGGCCTGGCCGATATAAACGTCACCGCCGTTGGTGTAGATGAAGTTCGCGGTGCACTGGCCGCCGGCCGTGTCCGTTTGGACGCCGGGCGTGATCTTCGCCTGCGACGCTGGCGCCCAGGCGCTTGCGGCCGCGGGCGTCATTGCTGCGATTGCGACGAGGATCGCGGATAGCGCGATCGCCTTCCCTGCCCACATGCTGCTGCCTCCCACCGGTTGCTTTCAGAAGCACCCCCCGGCTTATGGGAGCCATGCCCGGGAGTGGCTGTAGCCCAAACGTGGGTGGCCGTGGTACGCCGGGATCGATGAACGTCCAATCCGCTTGGGAATCGCTACTTGGACATTCATCGCTCCCCGGCTACATGGGCCGGGCTACGGGTTCGCTGGGCGGCGAGCGGTGATGTTGAGACGGACGTAGTCGAGCCGCGCAGGCTCGCCGTAGCGCTTCGCGACGTCGTCTAGGAAGCGGTCGCGCAGTTGTCCTGGCAGGGCGACGAGGTGGTGGCCGAGGCAGACGGTGCGGAGGTATTCGCGGGGCTCGGGCGGATCTACGGGCCAGGGCTCGAGCCAGGTTTCGATCTGCTCGAAGCCGGCGCGCTCGAGGCGGTCGCGGGTGGCCTCAGGCGAGGCGTAGTTCCAAGGATCGGTCCAGCCCGTGAGCGCCATGGCGTAGGGCTCTTCGGCGGCAACCTTCGCGGCCAGCTTCCGGAGGCGGTCGATGTTGCCCTGGCCGCCGCATTGGGCGACGAGCTGGCCGCCGGGCTCGAGGGCTGCGAACAGGCGCTGGAAGAGCAGATCGTGGTCGGGCACCCAGTGGAAGACGGCATTCGAGAACGCCGCGTCGACCGGCTCGGGGACCGTGAGTTCCTGAAGATCTGACTGGAACACGGTCGCTCGATCGCCGAGTGCGGCGCGAGCCTGCTCGACCATCGACGGTGCCGCGTCGACGGCGACGACATGGCCTTTCGGCAGCCGTTCCAGCAAGAGGCGGGTCACACGGCCCGAGCCGCAACCGGCATCGAGCACAGTCTCGTCACCGGTCAGCCGCAACCGATCGAGCACCGGCACCGCCATCTCCACCTGGGGATCCGAGATCCGGTCGTACGTGACGGCGTCCCAGTCCCGAGCCGACGTCTCTTTGCCGGGGGATTGGGATGTCCCCAGCAGCGGTTCCCAAGCGGATGGGGACATCCCAATCCCCCGGCTACCGCAGCGCTGTAGTCACAGGCCCAGACCGCTCGCGCTCGCGCTCGTAGGCGTCCAGCGCGTCCGCTTGCAACAGCGTCACGCCGATGTCGTCCAGCCCGTTGAGCAGCCGCCGCTTGGTCTCCGGGTGGATGTCGAACGAGTAGGTCTCGCCGCCGGCGGTCACCGTCTGCGCCTCGAGATCGATCCGCGCCTCGCCGGTCGCCATCACAGCGCGCACCTCGTCCTCCTCCAGGGCGACGGGAAGCAGGCCGATCTTGGTGCAATTGGAGTGGAAAATGTCGGCGTAGCTGGGCGCGATGATCGCCTTGAAGCCGTAGTCCTCAAGGCCCCAGGGGGCGTGCTCGCGCGAGCTGCCGCAGCCGAAGTTGCGGCCGGTGACGAGGATCGGGTTGTGCGGCAGTTCCCAGCCATCCTCCTTGGCCCAGTCGTAGAAGAGGAACTCGCCGAAGCCGCTGCGCTCGACCCGCTTGAGGAACTGCTTGGGCATGATCTGATCGGTGTCGACGTCGACGCGGTCGAGCACCGAGACGTGACCCTCGATGACGTTGATCGGCTCCATGTTCAGCTCCACTCCCTGATGTCGACAAAACGGCCTTCGATGGCTGCCGCGGCGGCCATCTTCGGGCTGACCAGATGGGTGCGCCCACCGCGCCCCTGACGGCCCTCGAAGTTGCGGTTCGAGGTCGAGGCGCAGCGCTCGCCGGGATCGAGCGTGTCCGGGTTCATCCCGAGGCACATCGAGCAGCCCGCCGAGCGCCAGTCGAAGCCTGCCGCGCGGAAGACCTCGTCGAGGCCCTCCGACTCGGCCTGCGCCTTCACCTGCGCCGACCCCGGCACGACCATCGCGCTGACGGTCGAGGCGACCTTGCGACCCCTGACCGTCTCGGCGGCCTCGCGCAGGTCACCAATTCGCGAGTTGGTGCAGGAGCCGATGAAGACGCGATCCAGCTCGATCTCCTGGATCGGCGTGCCGGCCTCTAGCCCCATGTACTCGAGCGCGCGCTGATCGCCCTCGCCGGCCGGCTCGGGCACGGCGCTGGTGACGTCAGTGACCATCGCCGGGTTGGTGCCCCAGCTGACCTGCGGCGAGATCTCGGTGGCGTCGATCACGACCTCGCGGTCGAACTCGGCGCCGTCCTCGGTGTAGAGCTCGCGCCATCCGGCCACGGCGGCGTCGAAGTCCTCGGGCGCCGCCTCACGGCCACGAACCCAGTCGAAGGTCGTCTCGTCGGGAGCGATCATCCCCGCCCGGCCGCCACCCTCGATCGTCATATTGCAGACGGTCATCCGGCCCTCCATCGAAAGCGCCTCGATCGCCGGGCCGGCGTACTCGATCACGTAGCCGACGCCGCCGTCGACGCCCATCCGGCCGATCGTGCCGAGGATCAGGTCTTTGGCCGTGACGCCCGGTCCGAGGTCACCCTCGTAGCGAATGCGCAGTGACTTCGGCTTGCGCTGCTGCATCGTCTGGGTCGCCAGCACGTGCTCGACCTCGCTAGTGCCGATGCCGAACGCCAGCGCGCCGAACGCGCCGTGCGTCGAGGTGTGCGAGTCGCCGCAGACGATCGTCATCCCCGGCTGACTGACCCCCATCTCCGGGCCGATCACGTGGACGATGCCTTGGCGCTCGGAGCCGATCGAGTAGACCGGGACGCCGAACTCGTGGCAGTTGTCCTCGAGCGTCTGGATCTGCTTGCGCGACAGCGGGTCGCTGATCATCGGCAGGCTGGTCGAGCCGTCGGTCGGGATGTTGTGGTCGGCCGTCGCCAGCGTGCGATCGGGCCGGCGGACCGGACGACCGGCGAGCCGCAGGCTCTCGAACGCCTGCGGACTCGTGACCTCGTGGACGAGGTGGAGGTCGATGTAGATCAGCCCCTCGGAGACCTCGTGGGCATCCCAGATCTTGTCGAACAGCGTCTTAGGCATCAGGACCTCCTCAGTCCGGCGGCTACTACCGCGTAGAAGCGCGCGTCAGCGCCGGTGTTGTTCTCGAAGTGGTGTGGCAGGTCGGCGTCGAAGGTGACGGCGTCGCCCTCCCCCAGCTCGTGCGCGGCACCGTCGCAGATGAGGGTCACGCCGCCATCGGCGACGACCGCCGTCTCGCGCGCGCCGGGCTCGTGCATCGGCGGGTCGCCCGGCCCGCCAGTCGACGCGCCGGGCGCCAGCGTGTGCAGCGAGACCTCGGCGCGCTGGCCGGGCAGCGCGGGGGTCAGGACGTCGTAGCGGTGGCCGCGGGCGGTGGCGCCGCCGCGCAGCCGCTCGTCGGTGCGGACGACCGAGACCGCCCCGCCCTCGTCGAGCCGCAGTAGCTGCGACAGCGTCAGCTCCAAGCCGGAGGCGATCCGGGAGGCGACCGCGAGCGTTGGGCTGGTCTCCCCGCGCTCGACCTGGCTGAGCATCTGGGCCGAGACGCCGCTGCGCTCGGCTAGGTCGCGCAGCGAGAGGTCCATCCCCTCACGCAGCGCACGGACGCGCGATCCGATCTCGATCTGGGGCTCGGCTGGCGGGCTGGCTACTGCACTCACTCTCTGTACGTTATCACGGACGTTTGTCCGTGTGCTAATTGCGCTGCTTGGTGGGCCGCACCAGAACCTCATTGATGCCGACGTGCTGAGGAAGGCAGACGGCGTAGCGGATCGCGTCGGCGATATCGCTCGCCTGGAGCACGTCGCCGATCTGCTCGCGCATCTTCTTGACGCCCTGCTGAACGAGCTCGCTCTTGTTGTGGCCCTGCAACTCGGTCTCGACGAACCCCGGCTCGACGCAGGTGACGCGGACGTCCGCGTGCAGCGCCTCCTGACGCAGCGCCTCCGAAAAGGCGGTCACGCCGAACTTGGTCAGGTTGTAGACGGCGGCGCCGGCCGCGGCGCGGCGGCCCGCAACCGAGGACACGTTGACGACGTGTCCTCCCCCGCCCGCCGTCATCAGCGGTAGCGCCGCGTGGGTGCAGTAGAGAAGGCCGAGCAGGTTGACCTCGATCATCTGCCGCCACTGATCGGTGTCGGCACCATCGACCGGGCCGAGCAGCATCACGCCGGCGTTGTTGACGAGCACGTCGAGACGGCCGAGCCGCTCGTGCGCGGCATTGAGGAACGCGTTCGCTGCCTGCTCGTCGGAGACGTCCACCTCGAAGGCGATCGCGTGGCCGCCGGCCGAGCCGATCCGCTCGGCCAACGCGTCGATGCGATCGACGCGACGGGCACCAAGCGCGACAGCGGCTCCCGCGTCGGCAAGAGCGAGCGCGGTCGCCTCGCCGATTCCCGACGAAGCTCCGGTTATCGCCGCGACCCTTCCCTCCAGTGGCTTGGACATCATTCGATCCTAACTCGGCCCGAGACCTAGAGGGCGGCGCGCAGCAACTCCGCGAGCTCAGCCTCGCTCGGCGCGCCCCCTGGCGTGTTGCCAAGCGCGGGATGTCCGAGCGCCGCGCTGGCGATCTGCGGGATCGAGGCGGGATCGAGTCCCAGTTCGCCGAGACCTTCGACACCGGTCTCGGCCGTCAAACGTGCGATCCGGCCCGGCGCATTCACCGGGTCTCCGTTGGGATCGCCGAGCGCCCCGGCAAAGCGCCCCACGGCGACCGGCGCTCGGGCGACCATTAGCCCGGACGTGTGTGGGAGCATCACGGCGTTGACCTGCGCGTGCGCGAGGCTCGCGACCCGCACCGTGGTTTGGCAGAGAGCGTGGTGGATGGCGAAGCCGGTGGCGCCGACGGCGTAGCCAGCCAGCAGCGCCGCGAGCGCGACCTGCTCGATATCTGGCGACTCATGCGGAAGCTGCTTGCCGAACAGCTCCGCGGCACGCAGCGCCGCCATCTCCGCGACCGGATTGGCATGCGGGACGTAGAGCGACTCGAACGCGTGCGCGAGCGCGTTCATCGCCGTCGCGACCAGATGTGCCCGCTCCATGCTTGCCGCTAGCTCGGGGTCCCAGACGACGAGCGACGGCCGGACGAGCTGACCGCCCCGCGTGCCCGCCGGCAGACGGTGAAACGGCGTCATCGGCGATCCGGCGAGCGTCGTCGGCACAACGGCGCAGGCGAGGTTCTCAACCCCCGCGACGGCCTTGGCCGCGTCGATTACCCGACCACCACCGAGCGCGACGACCGGCCGATCCTGAACCCCGTCCAGCACTGCGGCCGCCGCATCCGGCACCGAACCCGGCGGCACGTATAGAACCGCCGCCGCCCCCTGCGCGAGGCGCGGCGCGCTCGCCTCCGCCCGCTCGGTAGTCAACAGCGCATAGCCCTCGAAGCCCCGCTGCGCGAGCAGTCCGGGGGCGTCGGCGAGCGTCGCGCCCCCGAATCGCACCAACCGCTCGCCGTCGATCCAGGTGAACCCCCGGGACATCGCCGCTAGGGCGTCGCGCTCTTGGCGGCGGCGTCGATGTGGTGCTCCGCCTCTGCGACCGGCGAGTCCGCGAGGGCGTTGGTGATCGCGCGCAGGTAGGCGCGCCCGGAGGCCTCCATGGTGTCGGGTGAGACGCCTTGCCCCTGGGCGGTGACGCCGTCGAGCTCGAGCAGGACGGTGACCTCGGCCAGCGCGTCGCGACCGGCCGTGACCGCGGAGACGTGGTACTCCTTGAGCCGCGCCTCGCGGTTGGTGGCGACGTTGAGCGCGCTGAAGAACGCGTCGACGGGGCCGTCGCCGGTGAACTCACCCTCGGCGACCTCGCCGGCGGGCATCTGGACGCGGACGCGCGCGAACGGCGAGCGGTCGGAGCCGGCCTCGATGTCGAACGACTCGAGCACGTAGGCGCTCTCGGTCTGCCGCATCTCGTCGGAGACGATCGCCTCCAGGTCGAGCGCCGTCACGTTCTTCTTGCGGTCGGCGACCTCCTTGAAACGCTTGAAGGCGGTGTTCAGGGCAGCGCCGTCGACGGTGAAGCCCAGCTCCTCGAGCGCCTTGCGCAGCGCGTGGCGGCCGGAGTGCTTGCCCAGGACGATCGAGTTCGACTCGAGGCCGATCGTCGTGGCGTCCATGATCTCGTAGGTTGAGCGCTCCTTGAGCACGCCGTCCTGGTGGATGCCGGACTCGTGCGCGAAGGCGTTGCGACCGACGATCGCCTTGTTCGGCTGCACCTGGTAGCCGGTCAGGCGCGAGACCAGACGGCTGGTGCGGGCGATCTCGGTGGTCTCGACGCCCGTCCACAGCCCGTGCTCGGCCTCGCGGACGGCCAGCAACATCACGATCTCCTCCAGCGAGGCGTTGCCGGCCCGCTCCCCCAGGCCGTTGATCGCGCACTCGACCTGGCGACAGCCGGCCTGGACGCCCGCGAACGAGTTGGCGACCGCCAGCCCGAGGTCGTCGTGGCAGTGAACCGAGGTGACGACGTTTGCCAGGTCGGGCACCAGCCGGTAGAGCTCGCGCCACATCGCCGCGTACTCGTCGGGCATCGAGTAGCCGACGGTGTCCGGGACGTTGATCGTCGTCGCGCCCTCGTCGAGCGCGATCTGCAGCACTTCGGCGGTGAACTCCAGGTCGGCGCGCGTCGCGTCCATCGGCGAGAACTCGACGTCGTCGCAGTAGCCCTTGGCATGGGCGACAGCGGCACGGGCCTGACCCTTGACGTCCTCGCGCGTCGTCTGCAGCTGATGTTCGATGTGGATGTCGCTGGTCGAGATGAACGTGTGGATGCGCGGTCGCTCGGAGTCCTTGACCGCGTTCCAGGCGGCATCGATGTCCTGGACACCGGTACGCGCCAGGCCGCAGATGACTGGACCGTGGACCTCGCGGGCGATCGCCTGGACTGCCTCGAAGTCGCCAGGCGAGGCGATCGGGAAGCCAGCCTCGACGATGTCGACACCGAGACGGCCGAGCTGGTGGGCGATCTCGAGCTTCTCCTGGGTGTTCAGGGAGATGCCCGGCGACTGCTCGCCGTCGCGCAGCGTCGTATCGAAGATACGGACGCGGTCCGCCTCGTCACGTGTGTCGGATCCAGCCATGTCGTTCGCTCCTGATTCTCTCTTTCGACCTTGTTCTCCTGTGCTTGCGGCTTAGCGGCCGCCACGCATTAGTCCCCCCGAGGGGGGAGAAGCAGGAGAAGGCGAAGGTCGAGCGTGAACGACATCTGCCACTGAGGGTACAGAACCTCAATCGAGCGTCAAGACGACCTTGCCGACGTTGCGCCGCTCGATGATGAAGCGGTGGGCGTCGCCGCCGCGATCGAGCGGGAACGCCTCGGCGACGACCGGGCGCAGCTTCCCCTCGTCCATCCAGACACGCAGCGGGTCGATGAACTCGTCGAGCGACCCCTTGGCGTCCCAGAGCGTGAGCATGTTGAGCCCGATCACCGATTTCGAGTTGCTCATCATCGGGACGACGTTGAACGGCGGCATGCCCGCGAGCGTCTTGAGCGCGGTGAGCGGATTGCGTCGCTCGCCGCTGACCAGCGCTGAGGCGCCGAAGCAGACGAGCCGTCCACCGGCGCCCAGCAGCGACCAGCTCTTGCGGAAGCTGCGCCCGCCGATCGCGTCCATCGCCAGGTCGAGCGGCTGCTTCTCACCGGCGATCCGGCGCACCTCGGCGACGAAGTCCTTCCCGCGGTAGTCGATCGCGTGGTCGACGCCGAAGCCGCGGATCGCCTCGTGTTTGGACGGCGAGGCAGTGCCGAATACCTCGGCACCGACGAGCTTGGCGATCTGGGTGGCGGCGATGCCGACCCCGCCGGCCGCCGCTTGGAGCAGCACGCGCTCACCGGCGTGCAGTGCGCCGTAGCGGCAGAGCCCGGCGTAGGCAGTCGCGTAGTTGACCGGGAAGGCGGCGCCCTCCTCGAAGCTCCACTCGTCGGGCAGCGGAACGAGCATGTCCTCGCGCGGCGTGACGAGCTCCGCGTAGCCGCCGAAGCGAGTACCGCCGAGCACGCGGTCGCCGGGGCCGTATTCGGTCACGCCCTCACCGATGCTCTCCACCACGCCGGCGAACTCGTAGCCGACGACCGACGGCGGCTTCGGCGCGTCCGGGTAGAGGCCGGCGCGCGCCATCACGTCGGCGAAGTTGATCCCGGCCGCCTTGACGCGGACCAGCACCTCGCCGGAGCCAGCGACGGGATCCGGGCGCTGCTGAACTTGCAGCACCTCCGGCCCCCCCGGCTTCGTGATCACCAGCGCCCTCACGGCGCGGACACTAGAGGCTGACGCTGCGACCCGCGATAAAACCGTCGGAGGCGACGATCGCGTCGACGACCTCCTGCGGCACCTTGGAGTCGGCCGTCACGACCATCACGGCCTCGCTTTCGTCGGCACCGTCGGGCTGGCGGCCAACGGCGGCCGAGACGATGTTGACCCCGGCCTCGCCGAGGGCGGTGCCGACGCGGCCGATCATCCCTGGCTGGTCGCGGTAGCGGAAGATCGCCAGGCACGGCTCTAGCTGGACGTTGAAGCGCGAGCCCCACGCCTCGAGCAGGTGTGGCCGGTCGCGGTTGCCGAGCACGGTGCCGACGACGCGCGAGCGGTCGGAGCCGCTGACGACCGTGACCCTGACGAGGTCGGTGAAGTCGCGTGCCCGCTCGCTGGTCGTCGAGCTGACGGCGATGCCGCGCTCCTCGGCGAGCGTCGGTGCATTGACGTCGTTGACCTCCTCCTCGGTGTGTCCGGCGAGCACGCCTTTGATCACCTGGATGGTGATCAGGCGGGTGTCGCGCTCGGCGAGCCGGCCGAGCACCTCAACCTCGATCGCGTCGACCGACGTGCCTTCGCTGAGTGTCGCGGCGATCTTGCCGAGATTGGCGGCGAGCGGCAGGAACGGACCGAGCGCCTCGAGGTCCTCGCCGGCGACGGCGGGAGCGTTGACGGCGCTGGTGACGGTCCCGCCAGTCAGCGCCGCGATCACCTGCTCGGCGGCCTGGTAGCCGGCGCGGTCGGTCGCCTCGGCCGTCGACGCGCCGAGGTGCGGCGTGACGACGACGTTGGGGTAGCCGAACAGCGGGTGCTCGGTGATCGGCTCGGACTGGAAGACGTCGAGCGCAGCGCCACCGACCTTGCCGGAGTCGAGCGCGGCCTGCAGGTCGGCGTCGACCAGCAACGGCCCACGGGCGACGTTGAGAATCCGGACGCCGTCCTTCATCTTCGCGAATGCCTCGGCGTTGAGCCAACCCTCGGTCTCGGGCGTCTTCGGCAGGTGGATCGTCAGGAAGTCGGCGTCGGCGTAGACCTCCTCGGCGCTGGCGGCGCGATCGACGCCGAGCTCGCGGAAGCGCTCCTCGGCGATGAACGTGTCGAACGCCAGGACGCGCATGCCGAAGCCGCGCGCCCGCTGGGCGACGAGCTGGCCGATGCGGCCGAAGCCGATGATCCCGAGCGTCTTCTCATAGAGCTCGGTGCCGCTGTACTTCGAGCGGTCCCAGGCGCCGCCGATCAGCGAGGCGTGCGCCTGCGGGACGTTGCGGGCGAGCGCCAGCAGCAGCGCCATCGTGTGCTCGGCGGCGGTCACGACGTTCGACTGCGGCGCGTTGGCGACGACGATGCCGCGACGGGTGGCGGCGGGGATGTCGACGTTGTCGACGCCGACGCCGGCGCGGCCGACGGCCTTGAGGTTGTCGGCCTTCTCGAGCAGCTCCGGGGTCAGCTTGGTCGCCGAGCGGATCAGGATGCCGTCGAACTCGCCGATCCTGCGCTCGAGCTCGCCGTCCTCCCAGTCGGCTCCCAGCTCCACCTCGAGACCAGCGTCGCGCAGCAGCTGGACGCCGGAGTCCCCGATCTTCTCCTTGACGAGCACCTTCATCGGGTGACCTCCCCCACGTTCTCGATAGTCCAATCGATGCAGGCCGTCAGCGCCTCGACGTCCGCCGGCTCGATCGCCGGGAACATGCCGACTCGCAGTTGGTTGCGGCCCAGCTTGCGGTACGGCTCGGTGTCGACGATGCCGTTGGCGCGCAGCGTCGCGGCGATCGCCGCGGCGTCGATGTGGTCGCCGAAGTCGATCGTGCCGACGACCAGCGAGCGCTTCGCGGGGTCGGTCACGAACGGCGACGCGTGCTCGGACGCCTCGGCCCACTCGTAGAGGTGGCGCGACGAGGCGCCGGTGCGATGGACGCACCAGTCGAGACCACCGCCGCTGTTCATCCACTCGATCTGGTCGGCGAGCAGCAGCAGCGTGGCGAGCGCCGGCGTGTTGTAGGTCTGGTCCTTGCGCGAGTTGTCGAGCGCCGTCGTCAGCGACAGGAACTCGGGGCGCCAGCGGTCGGTCGCGGAGCCGAGCTCCTCGATCCGCGCGATCGCGGCCGGGCTGAGCAGCGCCAGCCAGAGTCCGCCGTCGGCGGCGAAGCCCTTCTGGGGAGCGAAGTAGTAGACATCGGACTCGGCGACGTCTACGGGTAGCCCGCCGGCGCCGGAGGTCGCGTCGATCAGGACGAGCGCTTCGCCGGCATCAGCGGGGCGCTCGACGGGAACCATCACGCCGGTCGAGGTCTCGTTGTGCGCCCAGCCGATCACGTCGACGTCGGGGTCGCCGGTCGGGACGGGCGCGTAGCCCGGCTCGGCGGATACGACGATCGGGTTTTCGAGGAAAGGCGCTCCGGCGGTTGCCTTGGCGAACTTGCTCGAGAACTCGCCGTAGGTCAGCGCGAGCGCGCGACGACGGACGAGCCCGGCAGTCGCTGCGTCCCAGAAGGCCGTCGTGCCGCCATTGCCGAGCGCGACCTCGTAGCCCTCGGGCAGCGAGAACAGCTCGCGCAGCCCCTCGCGGACGCGGCCGACAACGGCCTTGACCGGCTTCTGGCGGTGTGAGGTGCCCATGATCTCCGCGCCAACGTCGGCGAGGTGGCCGAGCTGCTCGGCGCGGACCTTGGACGGCCCACAGCCAAAGCGGCCATCAGCGGGCTTGAGGTGCTCGGGGATCTTCACCCGGTTAGAACTCTGTGTCGATCCAGGACATCTTGGAGCGCAGCTCCTTGCCCTCGCGCTCGATCTGCTTGCCGGCCTGCTCCTCGCGCATGCGCTGGAAGTTCTCCTGGCCGGCGTTGTTCTCGGCGATCCACTCGCGCGCGAACTGGCCGGACTGGATCTCGCCAAGGATCTCCTTCATCGCCGCGCGGGTGTCGTCGGTGATGACGCGCTTGCCGCGGGTCAGATCGCCGTACTCGGCAGTATTGGAGATCGAGTAGCGCATCCCGCCAATGCCCTTCTCGTACATCAGGTCGACGATCAGCTTGAGCTCGTGGAGGCACTCGAAGTAGGCAAGGCGCGCGTCGTAACCAGCATCGACGAGCGTCTCGTAGCCGGCCTGGACGAGCTCCGACACGCCGCCGCAGAGAACAGCCTGCTCGCCGAAGAGGTCGGTCTCGGTCTCGTCCTTGAAGGAGGTCTCGATGACCCCGCCGCGGGTGCAGCCGATGCCCTTGGCATAGGCGAGCACGAGATCGCGGGCGGTTCCGCTCTCGTCGGCGTGGATCGCCATCAGACCGGGGACGCCTGCGCCCTCGGTGAACTGACGCCGGACGAGGTGGCCGGGGCCCTTCGGGGCGACCATGCCGACGTCGACGCCGGGACCGGGATCGATCTGGTCGAAGTGGATCGAGAAGCCGTGGGCGAAGAGGAGCAGGTTGCCGGGCGCGATGCCGTCCTTGATCTCCGACTCCCAGAGCTGGCCCTGCTTCTCGTCGGGCAGCAGGATCATCACGACGTCGCCGCGGCTGGCGGCGTCGGCGATCGACGTGACCTCGAGGCCGTCGGACTTGGCCTTCTCGACCGAGGACGAGTCCTCGCGCAGGCCGACGACGACCTTTACGCCGGACTCGTGCAGGTTCAGCGCGTGCGCGTGGCCCTGTGAGCCGTAGCCGAGGATTGCGACGGTCTTGCCGTCGAGCTTCGAAAGGTCTGCGTCGTTGTCGTAGATCACGGCGGAGGACTCTAGCCGAGCGCGTTCCGGAGCAGCTTTCCACCGGCGTTGCGCGGCAGCGAGGCAACGCGGATGACGCGCTTTGGCACCTGGTAGCCGGCGAGTAGCTCACGGCAGAAGGCGAGCAGGTCGTAGTCGGAGACCGGGCTGCGCTCGACGACGTAGGCGGTCACCGCCTCGCCCCAGTCGGGGTCAGGCGTTCCGGCGACACCGGCGTCGGCTACGGCCGGATGCGCGGTAAGCACCGCCTCGACGGCGGCCGGCGCGACCTTCTCGCCACCGGTGACGATCAGTTCCTTGATCCGCCCCTCGACGTGCAGGCGGCCCTGGCGGTCGGTCGCACCCGTATCGCCGGTGTGCAGCCAGCCGTCGTCGGCGACCGCGCCTGGCGCCACCATCGGACCGCGGACGAGGATCTCTCCGTCAACGGCGATCTTGATCTCGGCGTTCGGCAGCGGCGTCGCGGCCGACTCCCAGGGATCGGTGACGGCGACCTGAGACGCGGTCTCGGTCATACCGTAGGTGCAGCGTACGGGCAGTCCGACCTCTCGCGCCCAGTCGACGAGGTCGGGTGGGATCGGCCCGCCGCCGAGCAGCAGAGCACGCAGCCCCGGCGTCTCGGCCAGCCCCTCGTCACGTAGGCGGCGGAGCTGGGTCGGGACGAGTGAGATCAGCGAGACCTCGCCGGCGCTGAGCGCGGCGAGGACTACGGGCAGGTCGAAGCGATCGTGCAAGACCGCCGTCGTCGCGTTGCGCGCGCTGCGGGTGAGGATGCTCAAGCCGGCGACGTGGAACAGCGGCAGCGGGGACAGCCACCGGTCGCTGAGCACGCTGCCGAAGACGGCCGTCGATCCGGCCGCGGCGGCATCGAGGTTGCCGACTGTCAGCTCGACCGGCTTCGGCTCGCCCTCGGTGCCTGAGGTGAAGAGGACGGTGTGGACGGCATCGGGGTCGAGCTCGCGGCGCGGCTCGATCGCCGCCTCCATCCCGTTAAGCGGGGCATCGACGATCACGTCGGCACCGACCGCGGACGCCTGAGCGCGCTGCTGGTCAGCGGTCAGGCGAGTGTTGAGCGGGACCAGCGCCGCCCCGATCCGCGGCGCTGCGTGGAGCAGTGCAGCAAAGGCCGTCGACGGCGGCAGCGTGGTTGCCACCCTCCCCCGCTCGCCGACGCCAACCGCCGCGAGCTGGCGCGCTACGACAGCGGCGCGCTCGTCGAGCTCGGCGTAGGTCAATTCGCCGTCGCGCGCGACCACCGCCGGGTGGCCGGGCCTGTTCTGTGCGGCCGCTGTCACCCAGTCGTGCACGACCTCGTAGCGTACGCGAGCTCCGCTGTTACACATCGATGTGTATACATGTAATATATGCATGTAGTGGCCCGTACGAACATCGACATCGACCAGGAATTGGCCCGGCGGGTGATGGACGCCTACGGCTTCGAGAGCATGCGCGAGGCGATCGACTTTGCGCTGCGCGAGCTGCTGGAGCCGGAGATGCGCGATTGGCTGGAGCTGGAGGGGATGGGCTGGGAGGGCGACCTCGCCGTCCTGCGCGGCAAGAAGCGACCGGAGGCCCCGTGATCGTCATCGACTCTTCCGCGTGGATCGAGTTCCTACGCCGGACTGGGAGCCCGACCCACCACACACTGCGCCGGCTACTAGACGAGCAGGCATCGCTAGCGATCACGGAGATGGTGGCCGTGGAGGTACTCGCGGGAGCTCGCGACCAGCTCGAGCACCACCGTCTTCGGCGCCAGCTCGTGTCGTGTCGGATGCTCCGTCTGAACGGCCTCCCCGGCTTCGAGTCCGCCGCCAAGCTCGCACAACGTTGCCGTGCGCTCGGCATCACCCCGAGTGTCACCGACTGCCTGATCGCCGCGCCTACCCTGAACGCCGGTGCGACGCTGCTGCACGCCGACGGCGACTTCAACGCGATTGCTGGCGTCACCAGCCTTGCGATCTACCCTCTGGACGACGCCTGACCCTCTCGGTTTAACCTTCTCCGCCGATGGCGGCGACCGACGAGACCCGTAGCGGCAGCGATTGGGCGGCCGAGCAGGCGAAGCGCGCGATCGCCCCAGGCGCCGACTGGCAGACGGCCGGCGACTACGCGGACATCCGCTACGAGACAGCGGACGGGATCGCGAAGATCACGATCGATCGGCCCGAGGTGCGCAACGCCTTCCGGCCGCAGACGATCGTCGAGATCTCCGACGCGCTCGAGCGGGCGCGTGAGGACACGACCGTCGGCGTGATCGTGCTGACCGGTGAGGGACCGCTCGCGTTCTGTTCCGGCGGCGACCAGCGCGTGCGCGGCGACTCCGGCTACATGACCGATCCGGGCGCCAAGGCTTCGGTCGGCCGCTTCCACGTCACCGATCTGCACGTCCAGATCCGCCGGCTGCCGAAGCCGGTAGTGGCGATGATCGCCGGCTATGCCGTCGGCGGCGGCCACGTCCTGCACATCGTCTGCGACCTGTCGATCGCCGCCGACAACGCGCGCTTCGGGCAGACCGGGCCGAAGGTCGGGTCGTTCGACGGCGGTTTCGGCGCCAGTCTTCTGGCCGCCCAGGTCGGCCAGAAGAAGGCGAAGGAGATCTGGTTCCTCTGCCGTCAGTACGGCGCGCAGGAGGCACTCGACATGGGACTCGTCAACACGGTCGTCCCGCTCGAGCAGCTTGAGGTCGAGACGGTCCAGTGGTGCCGCGAGATGCTCGAGCTGTCGCCGTTCTCACTGCGCCTGCTGAAGGCGAGCTTCAACGCCTCCGAGGACGGGATGACCGGCATCCAGCAGCTCGCCCACGACGCCAACCTCCTCTTCTACGGCAGCGAGGAGGCCCAGGAGGGCCGCGACGCCTACCGCGAGAAGCGGCCGCCGGACTTCGGCAAGTTCCCGCGCCGGCCGTGAACCCGGTTACCGACGCACCCCATGCCGCGGGCGGCGCGCTGCGCCTTTGGGCGCTCGCCGCGCGGCCGCGCACGCTGCCCGCCGCGATTGCGCCGGTGCTGGTCGGCACCGCGCTGGCGATCGTCGACGATGAGTTCAAGGCGCTCGCCTTCCTGGCGGCGTTGATCGGAAGCATCTTCATCCAGATCGGGACGAACCTCTCGAACGACTACTCCGACGCCCGCCGCGGCGCCGACACCGAGGACCGTCTGGGGCCCGTGCGCGTGACGGCCGGCGGGCTGATGCCACCACGGCGCGTGCTGATCGGAACCTACGTCGCGTTCGGCATCGCGGTGCTGGCCGGGCTCTACCTGACCGCGATCACGGGACCGGAGCTGCTGCTGGTCGGCGCCGCCTCGATCGCCGCCGGCGTGCTCTACACCGGTGGTCCGAAGCCCTACGGCTACGAGGGACTCGGCGAGCTGTTCGTGTTCCTCTTCTTCGGCGTCGTCGCTGTTGTCGGCAGCTACTACGTCCAGGCCCAGGAGCTGCCGTGGGAGGCGTTCGCATTGTCGGTTCCGGTCGGCCTGCTCGCGTCGGCGATCCTCGTCGTCAACAACGTTCGCGACGCTGACACCGACCGCCGCGCCGGCAAGCGGACGCTCGCCGTAAGACTCGGCCGCGCCCGGGCGCGCCGGTTGTTTGAGGCGATGATCGTCGTCTCTTACCTGACGGTGATCGCGGTCCCGCTCGCCGGTGGCCTGTCTTGGTGGGTAGCCCTGCCGCTGCTCAGCCTGCCGCTCGTGCCGTCGCTGTGGAAAACCGTCGCCGAGCGGACCGACGGCCCGTCACTGAACGGCGCGCTCGCCGACACTGGCCGTCTGCTCGGCCTGTTTTCGCTGCTACTCGCAGCGGGCATCCTGCTGTCGTGAAGCGTTCACTGCTGCGTCTGCGGATCCCGCTGCGCGAGCCCTTCGTCACGGCCAACGGCGTGCTCGCCGAACGTGAGCTGGTCGTCGTGCGACTCGAGGACGACGAGGGCAATCCCGGCTGGGGCGAGGCCGCTCCGCTCGAGCCCTACGACGGGGTCAGTGTCGACGCGGTCTGGGAGGCGCTCGCCGCCGGTCCGCCGAAGCGCGACGCTCCGCGCCAGGCGCGGACAGCATGGGAGCTGTCGGAGCTCGACCTTCAGGCGCGTCGCCGCGGACGGCCGCTCGGCGATCCGGGTGCTGACGCGATCCCCGTCAACATGACGCTCCCGGCCGGCCCGCCGGACGAGGTCGCCGAGGCCGCCAAGCAGGGCCTGCGCGACGGCTACTCGTGCTTCAAGCTGAAGGTCGGGCTGCCCGACGACTCGGACCGCGTCGCCGCTGTGCGTGAGGCGCTGGGAACGTGGCCCGCCCTACGGCTCGACGCCAATGGCGCTTGGAGTGCGACGGAGGCTGTCGAGCAGATCTCAGACCTCGCGGCACACGACCTAGAGCTCGTTGAGCAGCCTTGTCGAACGCTGGAGGAGCTGGCCGAGGTGCGCGCCCAGGTCGAGACGCCGATCGCCGCCGACGAGCCGATCCAGACCGCCGGCGACGTGCGTCGGGCGGCCGAGCTCGCGGCGTGCGATGCGGTCAACGTCAAGCTCGCAGGCAGCGGCGGCTTCATCCCCGCCCGCGATGCGCTGCGCGCCGCACGCGAGGCCGGTATGTCGGCGTGGCTGTCGAGCACGCTCGACGGCCCTTGGACGATCGCCGCCGCGCTCCAGCTCGCGAGCCAGGAGCACCTCACCCTGGCCTGCGGGCTGGCGACGCTGGACGTCTTCGACTCGCCGATCGCGAAGACGCTGCCAAGGCCGGAGAGGGGCCTGATGCACGTCCCGGACGGCCCCGGGCTGGGCGTCGACGTCCCGGACGAGACGCTAGCCGCGGTCCTGGTCGACCGACTCGACTGACCGCACGCGCTCGTCGATGAACGCCAGCAGCGCGTCGGCGAACTCACTCGGACGTTGCAGGTGCGCGGCGTGCCCGGCGTGCTCGATGACGGCCGAATACCCCTGCGGCGCCTCTGCGGCAAGTCGTCGCGAGGCACGCCGGTAGCGTTCGTCACGAGCTCCGGCGAGCGCCAGCAAAGGAATGTCAAGCGTTTGCAAGCGACCCCAGATTGGCTCCATTGTCCCCTGTCCCGCGGTCCGCAAGAGGACGGACAGCGAGCGGGGGTCCTGCGAGAGTCGTCCCGGTCGCTGTGCTTCGATCAGCCGCTCGGACTGGTCGGCGAACAGCGGCTGGCGCTCCCAGATCTCGACGATCTTCTCGATCGGCTGGGTCTCCATCCAAGCGGCGAGCTTCTCATCGGCCGCCTGGCGAGCTGAGCGGGACGCCGGCTCGTCGATTCCCGCCGCGGCGCCAAGTACGACAACCGCGGCATAGCGGTCCGGATCGCGCACGGCTGCGTTCAGCGCCAGCCGGCCGCCGAGCGAATAGCCGCAGAGGACGACATCGCCGTCGATCTTGCCGGCCGTCGCCGCGATCTCGACGATCCGGCCCTCACGCTCGTGCTCACTGTGGCGCAGCAGGACGCTCGGGTAGCGTTGCGGCAGCCGTTCGGCGACATCCGCCCACGCCTCGGCGGGCTGCATGAAGCCGGGGATGAAGATCACCGACGGGCCGCTGCTCTCCTTACTCACAGGCACATGATCCCCATCAACCGCACTTTTGCGCCTGTTCAGGCGCTCGTCGACGAGCTTTCGCGCTGTGGAATGCGACACGCGGTGACCTCGCCGGGGTCGCGTAACGCGCCGATCGCGCTGACCCTGGCAGCTGATGAACGGATCGACGCCGTGTCGGTAATCGACGAGCGGGCAGCCGGCTTCGTGGCACTCGGAATGGCGAAGGCGAGTGGCCGGCCTGTCGCCGTGACATGCACCTCGGGCACCGCTGCGGCGAACCTGCTGCCAGCGGTCGTCGAGGCTTACGAGGCACGGGTACCGCTGATCGTGCTGACCGCCGACCGTCCGCCGGAGCTGCGCGACGTGGGTGCCGGTCAAGCGATCGACCAGTTGAAGCTGTTTGGCTCGGCGGCGAAGTGGTTCGTCGAGGTCGGCAATGGTGAGCCAGGACGCGAGTGGGCGACACACATTCGGGCGCTTGCCTGTCGCGCGTGGTGGACTGCCGGTGGTGGACGACCAGGGCCAGTTCATCTGAACCTGCCGCTGCGCGAGCCGCTGGCGCCGGTGGCCGACGACATCGAAGTGGCGGACTGGCAAGGCCGCGACGACGGACGTCCGTGGGTCGAGCTGCGCGAGCACTCGAGCGCGCCGGATGCGGACGACTTGCAGGTGCTGGCGGAGCGGATCGTCGCGGCGCCGCGGGGAGTGATCGTATGTGGCGAGGCACCCGGCCTGAAACCGGGGACCCCTTCCTTACCATGGAAGTGCTCTACCAACTCAGAGGCGATCGCCCGACTGGCGGCGGTGTCTGGCTGGCCGATTCTCGCCGAGCCGGCATCGGGCCTGCGCTGCGGTGAGCACGACCGCTCGCACGTCGTTGCCCACTACGACGTCTTGCTGCGCGACGAAGCGTTTGCGGAGCGCGCTCGTCCCGATCTGATTCTGCGGATCGGCGACATGCCTACGTCCAAGTCGCTGCGGAGATGGCTAGCTGGAACCGATCAAGTGGTCGTCGATCCAGATGCGGCTTGGAACGAGCCGACGCGGACGGCAGCGATGCTGCTGCACGCCGATCCGGTCCGGACGTGCGACGCGCTGGCTGCCGCGATCGAGGTCCGGGGCGCTGACGCTGACAGCGGCTGGGTAGGGCTGTGGCGGGATGCGGACGAGGTAGTGAGCAGCGCGTTCGCCGAGGCTCCTGACGGGTTCGAGGCGCGGGCGTATGCCGGAATCGAGGACGCATTGCCGGAGAACGGGTTGGTGTGGGTCAGCTCGTCGATGCCGATCCGCTACGCCGAGTCGTACTTCCCGTCGTCGCCGAAGTCGTTGCGCTTTCTGTCCAACCGCGGCGCGAACGGCATCGACGGCGTCGTCGCCTCAGCCGCCGGCGCCGCCCACGCGACGGGACGGCCGACGTTCGTCCTGATCGGCGAGATCGCGTTGTTGCACGACGTCGGTGGGCTGCTCGCCGCACGACGAGCCGGGATCGACCTGACGATCGTTTGCGTTGACAACGGCGGCGGCGGCATCTTCGACTTCCTGCCGGTGGCGGAGCACGCCGACGCGGCGACCTACGAGGACCACGTCGCGACGGCTACGGAGATCGACCTGGCGGCGCTCGCCGCACTGGCTGACATCCCCCACCGCCTCGCGTCCACGCCCGCCAAGCTCGCCTCGGCGCTCGCCACCGGCCCGGGCCTGATCGAGGTCCCCGCCGATCGCGCCGAGAGCGTCGCGTTCAGCCGCGCCCTAACCACCACCGTCGCGAGCCGTCTAAGTCCCCGATGACTTCTGTTCGTCGTTAGTACCGGTCAGCGACCGTACAAACGACGAACATGAGGTCAGGCGAGCAGTGGCAGCAGCGCTTGGAGCTTGACCTCGGTCTCGGCGAGCTCGGCGGCCGGGTCGGAGTCGGCGACGATGCCGCAGCCGGCGTAGAGGCGCGCGAGGTCGTCACGTAGAAGGGCGCAGCGGAGGGCGACGCAGAGCTCACCGTCCTCAGCGAGGTCGGTCCAACCGATCGCCCCGGCGTACCAGCCGCGGTCGAGGCCCTCGAGCGCTGGAATTAGCGGCTGGGCAGCGGCGTTTGGCTCGCCGCCGACCGCGGGGGTCGGGTGGAGGCGGCCGGCCAGCTCGAGCACCGGGATCGGCTCGGCGAGCTGGGCGCGGATCGGTGTCGCGAGGTGCTGGACGTTTTGGACCTTGACCAGCACGGGCTCCTCGGCGGCCGCGACCCAGAGGCTGACGGGGTCGAGCGCCCGCTCGATCCGCTCGGTGACGATCCGCTGCTCGCCGCGATCCTTGTCGCTGCGCAGCAGCTGCTCGCCGAGATGGTCGTCGACGGCGGGATCAGCGCTGCGGCGGGTCGTACCAGCAAGCGCAACCGTCTGCGCCCGTTCGCCGTCGCGGCGAACGAGCAGCTCGGGACTGGCGCCGACGAGTGCAAGCTCAGGCGTTCCGACGCAGTAGCAGTAGCAAGCTGGGAAGGCGGCGCGCAGGGCGTCGAGGATCGGCGCGGGATCGATCGGACCGGCCGCGTGGACGCGGACCTCGCGCGCCAGGACCACCTTGTCGAGATCGCCTGCTCGGATCCGCTCGACGGCACGCTGGACGGCTTCCTCGTAGTGCGCGGCGGGCAGCGCGCCGGCGACGCGCGGACGGGTCGCGGGATCGGGATCGAGCAGCGGCATTGGCGCAGGCCAGAGTGAGTCGACACGATCGCGTGCACGGTCGAGCAGCAGCTCGGCGCTGTCGCCGGGATCGGCGGCAACCGTGGCGGTCATTCGGGCCTCGCCGCGACCGCGTGCGAATGACAGCTCGGGCAGAATCAGCTGTGCGGGCGCCAACGTCCCCCATTCCGGCGCGCGCCCACCCTCGTGAGCGAACGCGAAACCGCCTAGGAAGACGGGACCGGATCCTGCCGGCCGTTCCGGATCACGCCCGGGCTCGTCCGCGAAGACCCGGCCCGCGATGTCACGACAGGCGGCCGCCGCCGTCCTGAAGCGCGCCGAACCGTCGGCCTCAACGCCGGTCGCGACACCGAGCCCACAGACCGCGTAGCCGTCGCGGTCGGGCTGCTCCATGCAGAACCAGCGATCGTCCGATCGGCGCGACCCCAGCACCGCCGCCGCGACATCGAGAGCAGGATCGATAGCGACCGTGATCGCGGCGAACGCGCGCTCGCCAGTCCGTGTGGCGGTAGCCGACGCAAGCGCGATCCGCTCCGCCAACCGCTCCCACTCGGCGGCGCCGATCGCGAACGGCCTCTCGGATATGCGAACGCTCATCTCGTCAGAGCCTATGCCCGACGGAGACGGATGTCAGCTAGGTCGTGCCCTTGCCGCGCGACACAGCGATCTCACCGGTGCGGACCATCTCGATCAGACCGAACGGGCGGACCATCTCCTCGAACGCCTCGATCTTGTCGTCGTTGCCGGTGACCTCGACGGTCAGCGAGCGCTTGTGGACGTCGACGATCTTGCCGCGGAAGATCTCCGCGAACTGCATGATCTGGGCGCGGCTGTCGCCGTCGACGGTGATCTTGAACAGCGCCAGCTCGCGCGCGACCGCCTCGTCGGGCTCGAGGTCGCGAATCTTGATCACGTTGATCAGCTTGTGCAGCTGCTTGGTGACCTGGTCGATCGGATGCGTCGCCCCGTCGACGGTCAGCGTCAGCCGCGAGATCGTCGCGTCGTCGGTCGGGCCGACCGCGAGCGAGTCGATGTTGAAGCCGCGCCGGGCGAACAGACCGGCGATCCGTGCGAGGACGCCCGGCTTGTTCTCGACCAGCAGCGAGAGGATGTGCTTGCGGCCGGTGCGGCCGCTGCCCGACTCACGCAGGTCGTCGAGGTTCAGCAGCTCTGGAGTGGCTGGCTCGCCCATCGATCAGCCCACCATGTCCCGGGCGGCCTGGCCGGCGGGAATCATCGGGTAGCAGTTCTCCTCGGGCGTCACGCGGACATCGCAGACCACCGGTCCGTCGGTCTCCATCGCGGTCTTCATCACGTCGGTCAGCTCCCCCTTGTCCTCGGCGCGCAGGCCGGTGGCTCCGTAGGCCTCCGCGAGCTTGACCCAGTCCGGGCTCGAGCCCATGTCGACCGAGCTGTAACGGCGGTCCCAGAACAGCTCCTGCCACTGGCGAACCATGCCCAGATAGCCGTTGTTCATAATGAAAACCTTGATCGGGATGTTCTCGGTCACGCAGGTGGCGAGCTCCTGGATGTTCATCGCGACCGAGCCGTCGCCGGCGACGCAGACCACGTTCGCGTCCGGGCAGGCGACCTTCGCGCCCATCGCAGCCGGCAGGCCGAAGCCCATCGTGCCGAGCCCACCCGAGTTGATCCACTTGCGCGGACCGTCGAAGTGGAAGTACTGCGCGGTCCACATCTGGTGCTGGCCGACATCGGAGGTGACGATCGCGTCGCCTCCGGTGACCTCGTAGAGCGCCTCGATCATCCGCTGCGGCTTGATCTCGGCGTCGGCAGAGTCCTCGTAGGCGAGCGGATACTTCTCACGCCAGCCGTCGATCCGCTGCCACCAGCCATCGAGCCGGCCGCTGTCGGCCTTCAGTGCGCGGTACTCGATTGTCAGTTTCGGCAGGATCGCCTTCGCGTCGCCGACGATCGGGATGTGCGCGGCCACGTTCTTCGAGATCTCCGCCGGGTCGACATCGATGTGGATGAACTTGGCGCGCGGCGCGAACTCAGACAGCTTGCCGGTGATCCGGTCGTCGAAGCGGGCGCCGATCGCGATGATCAGATCAGCCTCGTCCATCGAGTAGTTGGCCGCGCGCGTGCCGTGCATGCCGAGCATCCCGAGCCACTGCTCGTGCGGCGCCGGGAACGCACCGAGGCCCATCAGCGTGCAGGTGACCGGGAAGCGGTCGGAGGTGCAGAGCTCGACGAGCTCCTTCGAGGCGTTCGCGTTGACGACGCCGCCGCCGGCGTAGATCACCGGCCGCCGAGCGTTGGCGAGTGCCTTCGCGGCGAGCTTGATCTGCTTGGCGTTGCCCTCGGTCGTCGGCTGGTAGCCGGGCAGGTCGAGCGTGTCGACGGGCTCGTACTTGATGTCGGCCTTCGAGAGGTCCTGCGGGATGTCGACCAGCACCGGGCCGGGCCGGCCGGTGCGCGCGATGTGGAAGGCCTCATGGATCGCGACCGGGATCTCATCGGGGTCGCGGATCATGATCGAGTGCTTGACGATCGGCAGCGTTATGCCGGTGACGTCGGCCTCCTGGAAGCCGTCGGTGCCGAGCAGGTCGGTGCGCACCTGACCGGTGATGAAGACAGTCGGCACCGAGTCCATCACCGCGTCGGCGATCGCAGTGACTAGGTTGGTCGCGCCCGGGCCCGACGTCGCGAGCGCCACGCCGACCCGGCCCGAGGCCTTGGCGTAGCCCTCGGCGGCATGGCCGGCGCCCTGCTCGTGGCGGCACTGGATGTGGCGCAGGCCGGCGTCGTAGAGCGCGTCGTAGGTCGGGAGGTTGGCGCCGCCGGGGAGGCCGAATACATGCTCGACGCCCTCGGCCTTGAGGCACTCCATGATGGCGTCGACTGCTCGCATTGCGGTAACTCCTTCTCCGGCCGGGATCGGAAACGATGAGCGGCGCCGGGGACCGCCGGACAAGCGATGGTACCAGGGCTTTTTCGGCTTTCAGCCGCCTATTCCTGTGGGAAGTCGAGGTCGCGCCCACAACGGGTGCAGACCTGGGTCGAGAGCGTGACGACGTGGCCGCACTCCGGACAGCTGCGCTGTGGCTCACCGCGCTCGTTGCGGTAGAGCGCGGCGGCGATCGTGCCGATGCCCGGCAGGACCGCTCCGACCATGAACCAGATCAGGAACGAGGAGCCCTTGATCTTCGCCACGACCCCTGCGGACAGGCCGAAGAAGAACAAGATGACGAGGACCTCCACAGCTGCCTAGCCGGACGTCCTCAGAGGACGCGAATCGCCCATACGACGGCGATGATCGCCAGCACGACCACGGCAACCCAGGCCACCGCGGTGACAACTCCGAGCACCACCTTGAAGAGCACCCAGGCCGCGATCAACAGCACGACGAGCGCGAGCAGCTTCTTGCCGCCGGTCTTCGCCTTCTCGCCCATGCAAGTCAGCTTAGTGGTCAGGCGGCCGTCAAAGGAGATGAGGGGGACGCATCGGCATGTACCGATCCAGGCCCGGGAGCGGGATCGAGCTCATCACCCAGCCCGGCCAGTGGACCTTGAAGCCGAGATTGCGCAAACGCCGCAGTAGCCACCAACTGTCGGTCGCACAGTAGACGCCGAAGTTCGCCGGCCCGATCGTCTTCGCGACGCGATCGAGAGCCGCGAGCACGACTGGGACGAGATCGGCCGGCGTGACCGCGACGGCCGGCCCGACGTCGCCGGTTGGGCCGACCCAGCAGAGGCCGGTGGCACCACCGGTCTCGGGGTCCATCGTCGCCAGACAACTGCGAGTGCGGGCGAAGAAGTCATGCACCGCCGGGCGCCGGTGACCGATCGCCTGCGGCTCGAGCACCTTCCATTCCGCGGCTGCGCGGTCGCCCTCGAGCACGTGGACGGCCGGGTCGGTGGAGTCGATCTCGAGCGCACGGCGCTCCGCGTAGTCGGTCGCCGAGACGCGCAGGTGCCAATGACCGGCGGCCGGCATCACGCCGAAGTCGGCATAGAGAGTCAGGTCGCCCGGCGCGCCGGCGGCGACGACGAGGCGACCCAGGTTCGGCGTCGGGTCGGTCGGAAAGCAGCGCTCGAGCAGGCCGCGCCCGATGCCGCGACCGTGGTGTCCCGGCAGCACCATCAACTCGGTGAGCTGCTCCATCTCGGCGAAGCGACAGACACGTGCGTAGCCGACGGGCTCCCCCTGGTCCTCGCAGATCCAGTAGCTGCCGTCCGGCTGCCCGCCGATGAACTCGACGAGCTCGCGTTGGGTCCCCCACTCTGCCTCGATCTGGGACTCGGTCGGCGGCGGGCCGTCGATCAGACCCATTTTGGTCGCGGTGTGATGGACGGCGATCGCCGAGATCCCGAACGTCGCGCGCAGGTCGCGTGGCCGTCCCTCGCGAAAGGCGTAGCTGGTTGCCGCGGCGGTCATTCGCCGGCCTCGCGGCGCTGCTCCGGCGATGCGTCCGGCTCCACGCCGAGACCCTCGGGATGACCGAGCGCGCCGAGCTCCGCGGAGGCGCGGCCGAACATCAACCCGACCGTCCAGTCGACCATCAGCCGCAGCTTGCGCGCCGTGCCGGGCATCATCGCCAGGTGGTAGGTGCGGGCCGCGAACCAAGCCGGGAAGCCGCGCAGTCGCACACCGAGCATCGTCGCGACCGCCTTGTGCTGGCCCATGTCGACGAACACGCCGAGCGTGCGGTAGCGGAAGCGGCGCAGTGGGCGACCGGCGAGCGTCGCAGCAACGTTGTCGGCGACAACCTTGCCCTGACGGACCGCGTGCTGGGCAGTCGGCGGGCTGGGGCGCTGCCCCTTCTGGGCGGGGTCAGGGACGGCGGCGGAGTCGCCGATCGCCCAGACGCACGGGTGCCCCGCGACGCGCAGCGTCGAATCGACGTCGATGCGGCCATGCTCGGTCAGCGGCAGCCCGAGCTCACGGACGACCGCGGGCGGCTTGACGCCCGCGGTCCAGCAGACGGTGCGCGTCGGGACGGTCTCGCCGGTCGACAGCCGCGCCCAGCCGTCGCCGACCTCCTCGAGCAGCGTCGAGGTGTGAATCTCGATGCCGCGGCCGCGCAGCTCACGCATCGCGAAGTCGGCGAGACTCGCCGGAATCTCGGGCATCACGCGCTCGGTCGCCTCGACGAGGATCCAGCGCGTGCCGTCGAGCCGGCAGCGCGGATAGCGGTCGATCACGTCGGCGACGTAGTCCTGCAGCTCGGCGATCCCCTCCAGTCCTGCGTAGCCGGCGCCAACGTAGACAAATGTCAGGTATGGGCGTCGCTGCTCGGGGTCCTCGATCTCCTCTGCGGTCTCGAGCTGAAGCACGGCGCGGTTGCGCAGCGCAACGGCGTCCGGGAGCGTCTTGAAGCCGACGCCGTGCTCGGCCAACCCTGGAATCGGCAGGACGCGCGACACCGATCCGAGCGAGACGATCAGCTGGTCGTAGTCGATCTCGGACTGGCTGCCGTCAAGCAGGTTCATCCGCACCTTCTTCGCCTCCGGATCAACACCGGTCACGCGGGCGATCCGGATGTCGGTCCAGTCGAGCTCCTCGCGCAGCGGGACGACGACGTGGCGGGGCTCGAGCGAGCCCGACGCGGCGCCCGGCAGCAGCGGTGTATAGAGCAGGAAGTTCTGGTCGGTGACAAGCGTGATCCGCGCGCTGTGGCGCGGCAACCTGCGCTCGAGGCGACGGGCGGCGTGCAGGCCACCGAACCCGCCGCCGACGATGACGACGTTGAGAGCCATCCAGGCCGAGGCTAGCCGTTACCGAGCAATCACAGGCGCTCGCGGATCAGCCGCTGGACCTCGCCGCCATCGGCGCGGCCCTTGGTCTCGCGCATGATCGCGCCGACGATCGCCCCGACCGCCTTGTCGTTGCCGGCACGGACCTTCTCGACAGCGTCCGCCTGCTCGGCCATCGCGCGGTCGACGATCGCGGCGAGCTCGCTGTCATCGGTGCGCCCGAGACCAGCCGACTCGACGATCGCCGCCGGGTCGCCGCCCTCGGCGACCAGCGTGGCGAGCACCTCCTTGGCAGCCGACTGCGCGACTTCCTTGGCGACCACCATGGCGACGAGCTGGGCGAAGGCGTCGGGCGTCAGCTTGGAACCGGCAGGGTCCCCCCCGTCCCCGAGCTCGGTCAACAGCTCGTTGGTCGTCCAGTTCGCCAGCGCGCGCAGATCGCCGGCCTCCCCCGCCGCGGCGACGGCCTGCTCGTAGAAGTCGCCGACCTCAGTCCGGAAGGCGAGCAGCTTGGCCTGGTCCGCTGACAGGCCGTGCTCTCTCTCCAACCGCTCGGCACGAGCGGCGGGCAGCTCGGGGATCGCCGAGCGCGCGCGCTCGAGCATCGCCTCAGTTGGGACGATCGGGACGAGGTCGGGCTCCGGGAAGTAGCGGTAGTCGTGCGCCTCCTCCTTCGAGCGCAGCGAGCTGATCGCGCCGCTGCGGACGTCGTAGTGCAGCGTCTCCTGCTCGATCGTGCCGCCATCGCGCAGAATGGCCTCTTGGCGGGCTATCTCGGCGTCGACGCCGCGCTCGATGAAGCGGAACGAGTTCATGTTCTTAAGCTCCGTCTTCACTCCCAATGTCGCCTCGCCGCGCGGGCGCAGCGAAACGTTGGCGTCACAGCGCAGCGACCCCTCCTCCATGTTCACGTCGGAGACGCCGAGCTGGCGCAATGTCACGCGGAGGAGCCTGAGCCACTCCGCCGCCTCGGCAGCCGAACGGATATCCGGCTCCGACACGATCTCAACCAGCGGCGTGCCGCCACGGTTGAAGTCGACGGCGCTGGCCTCGGCGGAGTGGATCCGGCCCGAAGCGCCGACGTGGACGAGCTTCGCAGCGTCCTCCTCGAGGTGGACCCGGTGGATACGCACGTCGCCGAGCTTGCCGTCGCGGGCGAGCGGAATGTCGTACTGGGAGACCTGGTAGCCCTTCGGCAGGTCGGGATAGAAGTAGTTCTTGCGGTGGAAGATCGACCGCGGCGCAGGCTCGCAGCCGAGCGCCATTCCGATCATCAAGCCGAAGTGGATCGCCTCCGCGTTGACGACTGGCAGCGTGCCCGGCAGACCGAGGCAGACCGGACAGGTCCGAGTGTTCGGCTCCTCACCGAACGACAGCTCGCAGCCACAGAACATCTTCGTCCGCGTCTTGAGCTGGACGTGGATCTCGAGGCCGATGACCGGCTCGTAGGTGACGTCAGCCACGGGCGGCGCTCCGGTCGAAGCCGGTCGCCAGCTCGAGCGCGTGGGCGGCATCGAGGATCCGATTCTCGCTGAACGCGGGACCGGCGAGCTGGATGCCGACCGGCAGCCCCTCGGAGAGGCCGCCGGGGATCGAGATCGCGGGGATGCCGGCGAGCGACATCGGCACGGTCAGCACGTCCGAGAGGTACATCGCCCACGGGTCGTCGACGCGCTCGCCGATGCCGAAGGCGACGCTCGGCGAGGTCGGGGTGACAATCAGATCGACCGCGTCGAACGCGTTGCGGAAGTCCTCGGCGATCTTCGTCCGGACGCGCTGGGCGCTGCCGTAGTAAGCGTCGTAGTAGCCGGACGAGAGCGCGTAGGTACCGAGCATGATGCGGCGCTTGACCTCGGGACCGAAGCCCTCCTCGCGGGTCTGTTCGTAGAGCGACAGCAACGTCTCGGTGCGCTCAGTGCGGCGGCCGTAGCGGACGCCGTCGAAGCGGGCGAGATTGGCGCTCGCCTCGGCCGGCGCGATCACGTAGTAGGCGGAGATCGCGTGGCCGGAGTGCGGCAGCGCAACCTCCTGGAGCGTCCCGCCGAGCTCCTCGATCCGCTTGAGGGTCGTCTCGAAGACCTCGCGCACTCCCGGCTCCAGGCCCTCCCCCGTCAACTCCGGTGGAACGCCGAAGCGGATGCCATCGAGCCGCTCGGCGCTCGGCAGCGCGATCTCCTCGGGATGGCCGGTGGACGTCGAGTCGCACTCGTCGCGGCCAACCATGTGGCGCAGCATCAGCGCGGCGTCGGTGACGTCACGGGTCAGCGGACCGGCCTGGTCGAGCGACGAGGCGAAGGCGATCATCCCGTAGCGCGAGATCGAGCCGTAAGTCGGCTTCAGTCCAACGATCCCGCAGAGCGAAGCCGGCTGGCGGATCGAGCCGCCGGTGTCGGTGCCGATCGCCCACGGCGCCAGGCCGGCAGCGACGGCTGCGGCCGAGCCGCCGGACGAACCGCCCGGGACGCGGCTCGCGTCCCACGGGTTGCGGACGGCGCCAAAGGCCGAGTTCTCGTTCGACGACCCCATCGCGAACTCATCCATGTTGGTCTTGCCGAGCATCGGCGCGCCGGCCCTGGCCAACAGCTCGATCGCGGTCGCCGTATAGGGCGGCCGGTATCCCTCGAGGATCTTCGACGCGGCGGCGCTCGGAACGCCCTCGGTGCAGAAGAGGTCCTTTACCCCAAGGGGAACACCGCCGAGTGGGGCATCGGCTGCGACGTCAGGTGCGTCGTCGGCCAACCAGAGGAAGGCGTTGAGGCTGTCCGCTGCCGCACGCTCGCGGTAGGCCTCCCAGAGCTCGCCCGGCGACAGCTCGCCAGCGCGCACCCGCTCCGCCGCCGCAGCGGCGGTCAGCTCGACGATCTCGCTCATGCGCCGGGACTCGGGACGCGGAAGCCGGCGCCGTCGCTGTCGGGCGCCTCAGCGAGTGCCGCGTCACGCGGCAGGCTGGGACGCGGCTCGTCGGGCCGCAACACGTTCTCGAGCGCAACGACGTGCGAGGTCGGGACGACATCGTCGAGATCGAGCTCGCCGATCTTCTCGATGTGCCCGAGCACCGACGACAGCTCGCCGGTCATCGCCTCGACCTCGTCTTCGCTGAGACGGAGGCGCGCGAGGCGCGCGACGTGGAGTACCTGCTCGCGGTCGATCATCGAGCGGCGATTCTAGGCGGCGCCGCCGCCGCAAGCGGCCGGCTCTGCCGGATGCGCGCGGATGGCTGGCTCATCAGGCGGGCGGCAGGCCAGGCAGCTTCTCGACGGACGGCTGCGCGTCGATCCGCACGCCGGTCGAGTCGGTCGGCTCGCCGGGCTTACTGAGCCGCTCATCGCGCATTGCGGCGAGCAGCCCGAAGAAAATGCCGAAGGTCGAAGCGAGGCCGAGCCAGGCGCCGTACTCGATCTGTGGATCGGGGATCGGCGGCGGCACCTCGAGCGCGCCGGGCGTGCCGAGGATCTGGACGAGAACGATGACCATCATCACGATCGCCAGCAGGGTGAGCAGCGCCTCGCCCGCGAGGCCGAGGCCGGGCGCGCTCCAGCGCGCGACGACTATCCAGACGACGATCGCGAGCAGGCCGAGCAGCGCGAGCAGGATGTCGGCGAGGGAGAAGACCTGCCAGGCGTTCCAGGTCGTGTCGACGGCAACAGTGGCGGACCCGTCACCGACCGGCTGATCGGAGAACCCGCCCTCGACCGGCCCGCCCGGACCGAGATCGATCCAGTTGCCCTCCAGCCCCCACCACGGCAGGAACAGCGAAACCACCAGCAAGACGCCAGAGATGCCGAAGATCCACTCGCCGATCCTGAGCCGCTGCAAGTTCATCGCGCCGGGAGCCTAGTGACGGGCGGCAGCCGCCGGTGCGGCGGCGGTCTGCGCACGCGCCGTGCGGACTGTGTTGACGAGCAGCATCGCGCGCGTCATTGGGCCAACGCCACCGGGCACCGGTGTGATCGCTGCGGCCTTCTCACTGACCGCTTCGTAGTCGACATCGCCGACGAGCTTGCCGTCGACGCGGTTGGTCCCAACGTCGATCACCACCGCTCCCTCACGGACCATGTCGGCAGTGACCGTGTTCGGCCGCCCGACCGCCGCAACGATCACGTCCGACTCGCGACAGACCGCGGCAAGATCACGCGTCCGCGAGTGGCAGTGGGTCACCGTCGCGTTGGCCGCCAGCAGCAGTGCCGCGACCGGCTTGCCAACGAGGATCGAGCGGCCGATCACCGCGACGCGCGCGCCCTCGAGCTCGACGCCGGCGTGCGCCAGCAGCTCCATGACACCCGCGGGCGTGCAAGCGACCAGTGCCTCCTCGCGCCCATGAGCGAGCAGACCGGCGTTCGCCGTCGTCAGGCCGTCGACGTCCTTGGCGCGATCGATCAGCGGGATCAACGCATCCTGGTCGAGGTGATCGGGCAGCGGCAGCTGGAGCAGGATTCCGTGGACGCGCTCATCGGCGTTCAGGCCCGAGATCAGCTCGGCGAGCTCCTCCTGCGAGACGTCGCCGGCCGGCGCGTGGTGGAAAGACTCGATACCGACCTCGGCGCAGTCCTCGCGCTTCATCCGCACATAGACGGCGGAAGCCGGGTCATCACCCACGAGGATCGTTGCCAGCCCCGGCGTTACGCCGGCCGCACGCAGCTCCTCCACCTCACGCGCTACCCGCTCTCGGACAGCGGCCGCAACCGCCTTACCGTCGATCACCTCAGCCGCCATCAATCCCCTTTCCGTTTCAGCGGCGCATAGTCCGCCATCAGCTTCTTCTCCCCTACGCCAGCGAACCGCACCATCACGATCCCTCCAGCCTCCAAAGCAGTAACCACGCCCTCCCCAAACTTCGCATGCACCACGTCGTCGCCAACATCAAAGTGGATGCCAAGCGAAGGCGAAGCCGAAGCAGCCGCTGAAGCAGCCGGGATTTGGGGGTCCCGGCGGCGCGATTCCCAAGCAGAGTCGGGACCCCCAAATCCCGGCGTACCTCCCCCGATCCAACTTGTCGCCCTTACGGCTGCGCCCTCCTCCTCCGCATCGGTCAACTCAACCGGAATCTCCCCAAGGAACCGACTCGGCACGTTCCACTCCCGCGCCCCATACAGCGCCCGCGTCCGTGCATGGGTCAGCGTCAACTCCTTGCGAGCCCGCGTCATTCCGACGTAACAGAGCCGCCGCTCCTCCTCCACGTCGCCGGCCTCGATCGAGCGCGAGTGCGGGAACACGCCGTCCTCGCAGCCGATCATGAAGACCACGTCGTACTCAAGGCCCTTCGCGTTGTGCAGCGTCATCAACGTCACGACCGCCTCGTCGTCTGAGAGGTCGTCTTGCTGCGAGAACAGCGCGATCTGCTGCAGGAACTCCTCGACCGACGGCTCCTGGCCGCCGCCGTCATCCTCGACCCCGCCAAGCGCGCCGCCGCGCGCCGCGTCGTACTCGCGCGCCACGCTGACCAGCTCCTCGAGGTTCTCGATCCGCCCCTGGGACTCGAAGGAACGGTCCTTCTCGAGCGCCTCGAAGTAGCCGACCTCGTGCAACACGTCATGGACGAGGTCGCCGACGCGAGCGCCGTCGGCGCGGTCGCGCAGCTTCTCCATCGTCTCCATGAAGCGGCTGACCGCCTTGACCGCCGCGGCCCCGAGCCCTGGAACGTCCTCGGGCGTGCTCGCGACGTCGAAGATCGGCTCGCCGATCGTGTTGGCGTGCGCGACGATCCGCGCCTGCGAGGTCTGGCCAATGCCGCGACGCGGCGAGTTGACGATCCGCCCGAACGAGACGACGTCGTGTGGGTTGGTCAGCAGGGTCAGGTAGGCGAGCGCGTCCTTGATCTCGGCGCGGTCGTAGAACTTCGTCCCGCCGATCACCTGGTAGCTGACGCCATAGCGGACGAGCGTGTCCTCCAGCACGCGCGACTGGGCGTTGGTCCGGTAGAAGACCGCGACGTCGTTGCGCGAGCCGCCACCCTCGACGTGGCGCTCGATCTCGCCGGCGACGTAGCGCGCCTCTGCATGCTCGTCCTCTAGCTCACGGACGCGGACGGGCTCGCCACCCTCCTGGTCGGTCCAGAGCGTCTTGCCGATCCGTTCGCGGTTGTTGCGGATGACCGCGTTCGAGGCATCGAGAATCGTCTGCGTCGAGCGATAGTTCTGCTCGAGCTTGATCACCGTCGCGTCCGGGAAGTCGTGCTCGAAGTCGAGGATGTTGCGGATATCGGCGTGACGGAATGCGTAGACCGACTGGTCCTCATCGCCGACGACGGCGAGGTTGCGATGGTCGTCGGCGAGCAAGCGGAGCCAGCTGTATTGGGCGTGGTTGGTGTCCTGGTACTCGTCTACGAGCACATAGCGGAACGACCTGCGGTAGCGGTCGAGCACCTCCGGGAACATCTGGAACAGGCGGACCGACTGGAGCAGCAGGTCGTCGAAGTCCATCGCGTTCATGCCATGGATCCGCTGCTCGTAGAGCTCGTAGACCTCGGCGACGGTCTGCTCGAAGTAGCCGTCGACCTTCAGCTTGTAGGCGGCCGCGTCGAGCAGCTGGCTCTTGGCGTCGGAGATCTGGCGCTTGACCGCCCGCGGCGCGTAGCGCTTCGGGTCCGCCCCGGTCTCCTCGATGCACTGCTTGACGAGCCGGACCGAGTCGGCCTCGTCGTAGATCGTGAAGCCGCGCGTGTAGCCGAGCTTGTCGGCGTCGGCGCGCAGGATGCGCGCGCAGGCGGAGTGGAAAGTCATTACCCACATTGCGCGCGCCTGATTGCCGACGAGCTGCTGCACCCGCTCGCGCATCTCGGCGGCGGCCTTGTTGGTGAACGTGATCGCCAGGATCTCGCTCGCCCGCGCCTGCCGCGTCCCGACCAGGTATGCGATCCGTCGCGTCAACGCCCGCGTCTTTCCCGATCCCGCTCCCGCGAGGATCAGCAGCGGCCCCTCGCCATGCGTCACCGCCTCGCGCTGCGGCTCGTTGAGCCCCTCCAACAGCCCCGCGACCCGGCTCTCAGCCGTCTGCTGCTCCGAACCCTGGGCGGTCGCGCTCATCCCACCCAGGATAGGGCCGACCGCGGCCGGCGCTCCTGTGCGCCTGGGTGGGTCCGCAGACCCGGTCGGTCAGGCAGTGCGGACCCGCTGGGACGGGCGCACGATACGGCGTGGGTAAGGCGCACCATCGGCCGGATGTCGACTGCCGTATAGAACATCGGGGTCAAGATCCACTCCCCCTGGCCACTCGATCGTCCCGGACTCAGGGTTGACCGCAACCTGCTTGAAGACGGCGGGATCGTTATGGATCGCTGCGAACACGCCGCCCTTCAGAGCGCTGACATCAACGTCCTGGACGCACCCGTCGGCAAACGTCAGCCGCAACCAGTGCCGCTCGAGCGGGACAACATCGACTATCTCTGCGATTTCCATCAGTTCAGCGGATCGATTGTGTGTGGCTCCTCACCGCGACGTGCACGGCGCCAGTTGTCGATTAGCTCATCTCTTCGAGCCAACTCCCATTCTCGCAGCATACGTGCTATGTGTCGAGGGATTGCGTCACCCGTCGTGCGCCCCGTGCCGATGTCTACGCGCGCTCTCGCTCCCCCGAAGCGAACGTGGAAGTGCGGTGGCTCGTGATCCCGCCAGAACATCTGAATCACCACCCCGTTGAAACGGGCGATCTCGGGCATCCAGCGATGCTCCGAAGCCCCGTCGCCTGGGTGGGATACATGAGTAACGGATGAGCACCGTCCGCGCAACAGCACGGGTGCAGAGCTAGCCTCGCGGCGATGGGGCTGTGTGACGAGGTGCGGGCGAGTTGTGCGGCGATCGTCGGGTCGGCGCGGGATGTGGCGATCCATCTGGATCGGGTCGGGAAGATCGAGATGGGGCCGGCGCCTGAGCTGGACCCGGAGCGGCACTACCTGGAGGGGTCTGCGGAGGACGTGGCGATGTTCACGCTGACGCTCGACGCGATCAACTTCGGGTCGGGGTGGTTTCCGACGCTGCGCAAGCGGCCTGGATGCTCGGGCTACAACACGGTGGCGTGGGCTTTGACGGACCGGTTCCGGACTGTGGGGCCGTGGTCGCCGGACGAGCTTGCGACGTTGGACGCGGAGACGATCGCCGAGGTGCTGGGACAGGAGCACGGACACGAGTTGATGGGGCTCTACGCCGAGGCGCTGCGCCAGCTCGGGGCATTCGTCGGCGCCCGGACGGCGCTCGACGTGATCGCCGCCGCCGAGGGATCGGCCGAGCGGTTGGCGGAGCAGCTCGCCGCTGGCATGCCGCTGTTCGACGACCCGGGCTTCTACAAGCGGGCCCAGATCGTGCCAAGCGACCTGACGCTCGCCGGCGTCGCGGAGTTCGGCGACATCGACCGGCTGACGATCTTCGCCGACAACCTCGTCCCCCACGTCCTGCGTGTCGACGGCGTGCTGCGCTACTCGGACGAGCTGGCCGCCACGATCGACACCGGAGCGCTGCTGCCGCCAGGCGAGCGGGAGCGCCAGATCCGCGCCTGCGCCGTCGTCGCTTGCGAGGCGATCGCCGCCGACACCGGCGTCCCGCCACGCATGCTCGACAACTGGCTGTGGAATCGCGGCCAGCAGCCGCGTTACAAGGCGATTCCGCGTCACCGCACGCGAACCACGGCCTACTGAGACGCGCTCAGCCGGATGCGGGATCGTTACCGGCGCCGCGGCGCAACGGGCGGACCTCCGCGCCGACCTCCGGCTGTTTGCCGGTCAGCTCGGCGACCATCTCCTCGAGCTCGCCGATCCGCTCGGCCATTCCCTTGATCGCGTCCGCGACGGGGTCCGGCAGGTGGGCCCAGTCGGCGTCGGGTCCCTCGGGCCGGCTGCCGTTGACGCGCACTGGATGGCCGGGGTTCCCTACGACGGTCGAGTCGGGCGGAACGTCGTGGATCACGACGGAGTTGGCGCCGATCTTCGCGCGATCACCGACAGCGACGGGGCCGAGTAGCTTCGCGCCAGAGCCGACGACGACATCGTCGCCGACGGTCGGGTGGCGCTTGCCGCCCTCGAATCCAGTCCCGCCAAGCGTCACACCCTGGTAGAGCGTCACGTTGTCGCCGATCTCGGCGGTCTCGCCGATCACGACGCCGGCGCCGTGATCGATGAACAGCGCTTCGCCGATCTGCGCCGCCGGATGGATCTCGACGCCGGTGATCACCTTCGTCAGGTTGGCGAGGAAGCGCGGGACGATCGGGACGCCGGACTGGTGCAGCGCATGGGCGATGCGGTGCGAGAGCAGCGCCTGGACACCGCCGTAGGTGAGCAGGATCTCCAGCCGGCCGACATCGTGGGCCGCGGGATCGCGCGCCTGGGCGGCGGCGAGGTCCTCGCGCACCTCGCAGGTGACGCGGGTGAATGTGTCGAGTCCCGGCATAACAGGAAGGTTACGGGGCGAAGAAAGGCGCGCTGACATAGCGCTCGCCGGAGTCGGGCATGATCGTCACGAGCCGCTTGCCGGCCATTTCCGGCCGCTTCCCGACCTCGATCGCCGCCCACAGCGCAGCGCCGCAGGAGATGCCGGCGAGCACGCCCTCGCGGACCGCGCACTCGCGCGCCGTCGCGACCGCGTCCTCGTCGGAGACTGCGATCACCTCATCAAGTATCGCCCGGTTGAGCACCGCGGGCACGAAGCCGGCGCCGATGCCCTGGATGCGGTGCGGCCCTGGCCGCCCACCTGAGATGACTGGCGAGCTCGCCGGCTCGACGGCAACGACGCGCAGATCAGGGTTCAGCTCCTTCAGCCGCTCGCCGCAGCCGGTGATCGTCCCGCCGGTGCCGACCCCTGCGACGAGCACGTCGACGTGCCCGTCGGTGTCACGCCAGATCTCCTCGGCCGTCGTGCGGCGGTGGATCTCCGGGTTGGCCGGGTTCGAGAACTGGTCGGGGATGAAAGCTGGGGCGCGAGCGTCGGCGATCGCGCGCGCCGCGGCGACCGCCTCGTCCATCCCCCCCATCGACTCGGTGATCTGCACCTCGGCGCCGTAAAGCCGCAACAGGCTCTGGCGCTCGCGGCTCATCCCCTCCGGCATCGCCAAGACGAGGTCATAGCCACGCGCCGCGCAGACGAACGCCAACGCGATCCCGGTGTTGCCCGACGTCGCCTCGACGATCGTCGTCTTGCCCGGCTCGATCTCCCCCGCCGCCTCGGCCGCGTCGATCATCGCCACGCCAATCCGGTCCTTGACACTCCCCGCCGGATTGCCGACCTCGAGCTTCGCGATCAGCTCCGCCTGGCAGTCAGGCGCGATCCGGCGCAGCCAGACCATTGGCGTGTTGCCGATCAGATCGGCGGGGTTGGAGGGAATCTCGTTGGCGGTGGCCATCAGATGTAGTACATCGGCGAGCCGACGTCGGACTCGCGCTCGGCGAGGTCGGCGATCGAGGTAGTACGCAGCACGGTCTTGAGGGCGCCGGTGGCCTCGGTCCAGACCTGGTCGGTAGCGCCAGGGCCGGAGCCGAGCGCGCCGTCGAGCAGCTCGGTGACCTCGAGGACGGTGACTTCGGCCGGTGGGCGCGCGAACAGGTAGCCGCCCTTGACGCCGCGCTGGCTCTGAAGTATCCCGGCGCGGCGGAGCGTGGCGAACAGGCCCTCGAGGAACTGGACCGGGATGTCACGTGCCTTGGCGATCTCGCCGATCGGCACCGGCTCGCCCTCGCCGCGCCGGGCGAGCTCGGTGAGCGCGCGGACCGCATACGGCGACTTGGTCGTGATCGTCAGCACCGAAGCGAGTCTAATGCCCATCACGGCAGCCCCTGAGGGCGCGAACGCTAGGTTGCGGGCGATGCGGACCGCGTTGCGCACAGCTGCCCCTTTCGCAGCCCCGCTCGCACTGATGGTGCTGATCTTTGCCTTCTCGGCGATGCCGAGCGACAACGAGCACCACAGCACGCTGATGTTCGTGATGCGCAAACTGGCGCATTTCAGCGAGTACTTCGCGCTGACGGCACTGTGGTGGTGGGCGCTGAAGACACGGATTGGCGGGCGGCGGGCACTACTTCCGGCCGCGGCAATCGCCGTCGGCTACGCCATCACAGATGAGTTGCACCAGACCTTTGTCAGCGGTCGGACGGGCACTCCGCGTGACGTGCTGATCGACACCGCCGGGATTCTGACCGCGGCGTGGCTAGTCCGGCGTTCGCTAAATCCAGCCGCGGTTCGTAGCGGTTAGGACCGCTTGTGCCCTGTCCGCCGCGCCGAGCTTCGCGTAGGTGTTGTGGAGGTGCGTGCGCACGGTGCTCGTGGATAGCTCGAGCTCGCCGGCGATCTGCTTGTAGACCTTGCCCTCGGCGAGCTTGCGCAACACGTCGAGCTCACGCTTGCTGAGCGGGCAGGGATCGACGTGGCGACGGCCGCCGCCGTTGCCGTCAGCACCGTATGGAAACTCGTACATCAGGCTGCGCAGGGCATCCGGCGCGAGGTCGAGCGCCATGCCGGCGCCGAGCAGCTCGTTGCGGTCGATCGGCTCACCCTGGCCGTAGTGGGCAAGCATGTCCGCGAGGCGGACCATCGCTGCCTGACCATCAGCGTCCTCGGAGTGGTGGCGCTCGATCGTTGTCGCGAGACTGTCAGGCAGGCCCCAGCGGCGTGCCAAGACGCCGCCGACGACAGCGTGGTCGACGCCGAGCTCGAGTCGCTCACGGTGAACGCGCTCACCCGGAGTACGGGCGTCGCCATGGATCTGATCCGGGTAGGCCGGGTAGGACTGAACGAGAACGAGCTTGCCGATGTCGTGAAGGAGCGCGGCGGTGAGCAGCGCGTCACGTCCCTCAAAGCCGATCTCGCGAGCAATCTTGTCGGCAGCGGCCTGGGTGGCGACGGCGTGCAGCCGGAAGCGCTCCGGCATTACGTCCCAGCCGGGGCTGCGCTCGAAGAAGTCAAAGGTCTGGGCCCGCTGGGCAAGCTGCTCGACACGCTCGTAGCCGAGGACCTCGACCGCCTCGCGGATGTCAGAGATCTTGCCGCGGCGCGGCGTCGAGATGCCGTTGGAGATACGTAGGACGGTCGAGACGAGCGCGACGTCGGACTCGATGGCCTCGACGATCTTGCCGGTCTCAGCCGGAACTTCGCTGACGACTCGCAGCACTCGGGTACGCGACTCCTCGAGTGCCGGAAAGGCCTCAAGCGCCTCGAAAGCGGCCGTCAAGCGACGGCCGTGGCCCTCGCTAGGACGGCCGAGGCCCTTTGCTGCTGAAGCAGGGGTGTTTGAGATGAGAGTCTGCACTTCAGGGCACCTATCGGCACCCTGTTGCAGGGCTTGAGCGGTGGTTACGCTCGCGCGAGCGCGTCGTCGATGCGGACGAGCGTCTCGTCGCGACCAAGCGCGACTACAGACTCGAAGATCCCGGGTGAGATCGTGCTGCCGCTGATCGCGAGCCGGACTGGCTGGAAGACCTCGCGCGGCTTGACGTCGAGCTGCTCGACGACAGCGCGCAGCGCCGCCTCGACGCTCGCGTCGTCGAACGGTTCGACCTGTGCCAGCGCCTCCCGAGCGGCTGCCAGACGCGCGTGGGCGCCGTCGCCCATTACCTTCGCCCACGCCTTCTCGTCGTAGGGCTGGCGTTCGACGAGGAAGCCGGCGAGCGGCCAGAACTCGTTGAGCGTTTGCATCTTGTCTTGGGCGAGCGTGGCTGCTTGCTCGAGGCCCCCACGGCCGAGTCGCTGTTCGAGTCGCTGTGCCAGCTCTGCCGGCACCAGCTCGCGCAGGTAGCGGCCGTTCATCCAGCGCAGCTTCTGCTCGTCGAAGACCGCCGGCGACTTCGACACGCGCGCTAGTTTGAAGTTCTCGACCATCTGCTCGGTCGACATCAGCGTCGTCGAGTCGTCGAGCGACCAGCCGAGCAGCGCGATGTAGTTGCGCACGGCCTCCGGCAGGTAGCCGGCATCGCGCAGCTCCTGCACCGACGCGGCGCCGTGACGCTTCGACAGCTTCTTGCCGTCAGGGCCATGCAGCAGCGGCAGGTGCGCGTAGGTCGGCGCCTCGGCTCCGAGCGCCTCGAGCACCAACAACTGCTTCGGCGTGTTCGACAGGTGGTCCTCGCCGCGCACGACGTGGGTGATGCCGGCGTCGAGGTCGTCGATCGCGACGGCGAAGTTGTAGAGGACCGACCCGTCGGCGCGGGCGATCACGAGGTCGTCGATGTGGACGTGGTCGAAGCGTGTGTCGCCGCGGATCACGTCGTGGACGACGGTCGTGCCCTCGTCCGGCACGCGCAGCCGGATCGCGCCGTCACGCTCGGGCTCGCCGCGGAAGCCGCGACCGGGATGCTGCTCCTTCCACGCTTTGACTTCCTCTGAGGCGGCGTTGGAGCGGTAGGCGTGGCCGCTGTCGAGCAGCTGCTGGAGCGCGTCGCGGTGCCGATCGGCGCGTTCGCTCTGGAAGACGGGGCCCTCGTCGAAGTCCAGCTCGAGCCAGCGCAGAGCGTCGAGAATCTGCTCGACGTTCTCCTCGGTTGAGCGCTCCCTGTCGGTATCCTCGATCCGCAGTACCAGGTCGCCCCCGGACCCGCGGGCGAGGAGCCAGTTGAACAGCGCCGTGCGCGCGCCTCCAATATGGAGAGCGCCGGTGGGCGAAGGAGCGAATCGGACTCGGATGGACACGGGGGCGGCATGCTAATCGGCGCGCACGTATCGACTGCTGGCGGCCTCGTGAAAGCGCACGGCCGCGGCGTCGAGATCGGTGCCGACGCGATCCAGGTCTTCAACCAGTCGCCGCGGATGTGGAAGCCGACGCGCTGGCGCGACGAAGACATCGCGGCCTTCGGCGAGCTGATGGTCGACGGCCCGATCGCGTCGATCATCATCCACTCGGTCTACCTCGTCAACTGCGCCTCCAAGGAACCCGAGATCCGGGCAAAGTCGCTGGCGTCGCTGAAGCACTCGCTGCGGATGGGCGACGCGATCGGCGCCGACGGCGTGGTGCTGCACCCCGGCTCAACCGTCGGCGAGCCGCACGAGGAGGCATTGAAGCGCGTTGGCGATGCCCTCGGCGAAGCGCTCGCAGAGTCGGATATCTGCCCGCTGCTGCTCGAGGACACCGCCGGGGCGGGCAATACGCTCGGCCGCTCGTTCGACGAGCTGGCGCGGCTGGTCGAGCTGGCTGGTGGCCACAAGCGGCTGGGACTCTGCCTCGACTCCTGCCATCTGCTCGCCAGTGGCTATGACGTCCGTACCGCCGACGCCGTCGCGAAGGTGATGGACGAGTGCGAGGCGACGGTCGGCAAGGGCCGGCTGCGCTGCCTGCACGTCAACGACTCGCTGACACCGCTCGGATCGAATCGCGATCGCCACGCGGCGCTCGGCGAGGGCGAGATCGGGGCCCGCGGCTGCGGGGCATTCCTCTCGGAGCCGCGCTTCGAGGATCTTCCCGCGATCTTCGAGGGTCCGGGGCTGGAGGGCAAAGCCCCCGCGGCCGCGGACATCGAGCGGGCGCGCGAGTTGCGCCGCAATGGGCTGCGGACTCGCGCCCGGCGCAAGTAGCCGACGCGAACGCGGTCGAACACCGTGTAACAACCGCTTGCCCTGGCACGGGACACGGTCTAGCCTGCATATCTGCATGGGACTGGCCGCCAACCCCGACTTCCAGAACTGGCTCGCGCGCTACGCCGCTCGTCACGAACTACTGCACGGCGATGGGCCAGTCTCGCCCGCCGGAATCTGCGATGGCTGCGGCGATCCGCTCGAGCAGCCACCCTCCATCGCTCCCTTCTGCATCGTCTGTCTCGCCGAGCAGTACGGCCGCGATCGCGCTCAATCCGCGGCGCGAATCGCAACCGCGTTGCGTCTCGCGATCGCTGCGGAGGCGGGCACACCGCTCAGCGACGTCCGCGAGGCGGTCGAAGACGTTCTCGAGGACCTAGAGCCGGTCGCGTAGGTCGAAGTCGGCAGCGCCCGGCTTCTCAAAGAAACTGGGGTTGACGCACTCGAAGGCATCACCGTGACCGTCGTAGGCCCGCTCGACGGTCGAGCGGCAGCGCTCGAGCGGAACGCCGGTCATCTTGACGCCGCCGTAGCCGTGGCGGGTGCGCTGCGCGGCCTCGTACACCGCAACATCGATCTCGGCGCGGAAGACCTTGTTCATGCAGCCCATGAAGCGGACGCCAGTCTCCTCATCGTCATAGAGGTAGAGAAACTCGCAGCCGCTTTCGATGCAGCCGGCGGGATGGACGACGCGATCGCAGAACGCGCAGCACTGGCGGCACTCGTGCTGATCGTTCAGGTTCGGTAACGCGGTCGGCTCCACCCCGGTGAGGGTAGCTGCCCTTGGGGGCTCCGACCGGGTCCCGGGCCAGCTGGCGGCTACGCCGCCATCGAGACGCCGGGCAGTGCACCCAGCTCGGCGAGACAGTTGCTGTCCTCAGCCTTAATGCGGTACTCGTCGCCGAGCTTGAGGCTGCGCTGGCCAACGCGCAACAGCAACTGATGCTCGCCGGGGAAGATCTCGACCACCTGCCTGAGCTCATCGAGCAGGCTCTCCGGAACATCGCCCGGCACGTTGAGCGTGACGAGCTTGGCGATCCGCTTGACCTCGGGCTCGGCGGCCGCCTCCGCCGCGGCGAGCTCGACCTCCTCCGCTGTCGGTTCGAAGGTGGTGACCTCCTGGGCGACGAGCTTGACCTCCCCCGCCTCCTTCTTGTCGACGCGGCCGCGGACGGTGATCACCGAGTCGACCACAACCTTGTCGGCGTTGTCGGCGTAGACCTTGGCGAAGACCAGCATCTCGACCTGGCCCTCGAGGTCGTCGAGGGTCGCGAACAGCATCGGGTCGCCCTTGCGCGTGCGGATCTTCTTGCACTCGGTGATGATGCCGCCGACTGTCACCCACTCCTGGTCCTTGCGGTCGGGCAGATCGGCGATCGAGCAGTCGACCTTGCGCCGCAGCGCGTGGCGGACCTCCTTGAGCGGGTGGCTCGACAGGAACAGGCCGAGCGTCTCCTTCTCCCAGGCGTTCAGCTCCGGCCGCTCGTCCGGCAACGCCGGCACCGGCAGGTCGGGCTGGCCGCCGGGGGCTCCGCCTGGTGCGGGCTCCTCGAGCTCGAAGATCGATCCCTGGCCGAGCGCCGCATCCTGCTGCTGCTTCTGGCCCGCGCCCTGGGCCTGCTCGAGCACGGCGAGCATCCCCGTGCGCGTCGCGCCGGTTGAGTCGAAGGCGCCGCACTTGATCAGTGCCTCGATCGCCTTCTTGTTGACGGCGCGGACGTCAACGCGACGGCAGAAGTCCCACAGCGACGCGAACGGCCCGCCGTCCTCGCGCGCGCCGACGATCGCGTCGACCGCGGCCGAGCCGACGTTCTTGACGGCGTCCAAGCCGAAGCGGATGTTGCGGTCGTGGACCTCGAAGTTGTGGCTCGACTCGTTGACGTCGGGCGGCAGCACCTCGATGCCCATGTCCTCGCAGCACGAGACGAAGAACGGGACCTTGTCCTTAGTCGACATCACAGAGGAGATCAGCGCCGCCATGTACTCGGCCGGGTAGTTGGCGCGCAGCCAGGCGGTGCGGTAGGAGATCAGCGCATAACAGGCGGCGTGGCTGCGGTTGAACGAGTAGTCGGCGGCCGCCTCGTTGGTCTCCCAGAGCGAGCGGATGACGTTGTCCTGGGTGCCGCTGGCACGAGCGCCCTCGAAGAAGCGCTCCTTCAGCGCGGCCATCGCGTCACGGTTCTTCTTGCCGATCGCCTTGCGCAGGTCGTCCGCCTCGGCGCCAGTGAAGCCGGCGACCGACTTGGCGATCTGCATCGACTGCTCCTGGTAGAGGATCACCGAGTAGGTCGCCTCGGTGATCGGGCGCAGGCGGTCGTCGAGATAGGCGACGGCGTCCGGCGTCCGCTTGTTGCGCGCGTAGGTGTCGATGTGGCGCATCGCGCCCGGGCGGTAGAGCGCGACCAGCGCGACGAGGTCCTCGAACTCGGTCGGGCGAACCTTGCGCAGCGCGTCGCGCATCCCGTCGGACTCGAACTGGAACACGCCGACCGAGTCGCCGCGGGCCATCATCGCGTAGGTCTTCGGGTCGTCAAGCGGCAGCGACGCCATGTCGGGCTTGTTGCGACCGGACTCCTCGATGATCTTCAGGCAGTCCTCGATCACGTCGAGGTTGCGCAACCCGAGGAAGTCCATCTTCAGCAGGCCGATCTCCTCGATCGGCTTCATCGAGTACTGGGTGACGGTGCGGTAGGCGCGCTCGCCGTCGACCGAGGCGCCGCGGTCCTCCATCAGCTGCAGCGGCACGATGTCGGTCAGTGGCCGGTCGGCGATCACGACCGCGGCAGCGTGGATGCCGGCATTGCGGACAATCCCCTCGAGACCCTTGGCGGTGTCGATCACGCGCCGCGCGTCGGGCTCCTGATCGTACGCGCGCTTGAGCTCCGGCTCCTCCTTGAGGTACTCGTCGAAGCTCTTCGAGCGCCCCATCACCGGCTCCGGGATCAACTTCGCCAGCCGGTCGCCGGTGCCGTAGTCAAGGCCGAGCACACGTGCCGCGTCGCGGGTCGCGTTGCGCGGCAGCATCTTGCCGAAGGTGACGATCTGGGCGACCGACTCGCGGCCATACTTGTCCGCGACGTAGCGCATCACCTGCTCGCGGCCCTTGACCGAGAAGTCGATGTCGATATCAGGCATCGACACACGCTCGGGGTTGAGGAAGCGCTCGAACAGCAGCCCGTAGGCGAGCGGGTCGACCTCGGTGATGTTGAGCGCGTAGGAGACGATCGACCCGGCCGCCGAGCCGCGGCCCGGACCGACCGCGATGTCGCTGTCCTTGGCGTACTTGACGAAATCCCAGACGATCAGGAAGTAGGCATCGAAGCCCATCCGGCCGATCACCTCGAGCTCCATGTTCAGCCGCTCCACCGCCTCGGCCGGCACGGGGTCTCCGTAGCGCTCGCGCAGCCCCTGCTCGGCGAGCCGGCGCAGGTAGATGCCCTCCGGCTCCCCGCTCGGCGTCTCGTAGCTGGGGATCAGCATCTTGCCGAGCTCGATGTCGATCGCGCAGCGCTCGGCGATCTCCAGCGTCGTCGGCACGGCATCGGGCCACGCCGAGAACTGATCGACCATCTCGGTCGAGTCCTTCAAGTAGAACTCGTTGGTGTCGAAGGCCAGCTTAGGCTCGGCAAGCGTGCTCTTAGTCTGGACGCAGAGCAACGCCGAGTGGTTGTCGTAGTCCTCGCGGCCGAGGTAGTGGACGTCGCCGGTGGCGACCAGCGGCCGGCCAACCTCGCGGGCGATTTTGACAATCCCCTCGTTGGCCTTGTCCTGCTCGGCGATCCCGTTTTTCTGGACCTCGAAGTAGACGTTGTCGGAGCCGAAGACCTGCATCAGCTGATCGGCGTGGGCACGCGCCTCGGCGGGATTGTCGGCGATCAGCCGCTGGCAGAAGCGCGACGCCAGGCAGCCGGTGAGCGCGATCACGCCCTTCGAGTGCCGGTCGAGCAGCTCCATGTCGACGTTCGCCTTGCCGCGCTTGTAGCCCTCGAGGAAGCCGGCCGAGGTCAGCTTGACGAGGTTGCTGAAGCCCTCGTCGTCGGCGGCGAGCAGCGTCAGGTGGTTGCGCTCGTAGCGAACGGCCTCGGACTTCAGGTCGTCGACGTAGTAGGCCTCGAGGCCGACGATCGGCTTGATCCCGTGCTTCTTGCAAGCCTTGTAGTGCTCAACCGCACCGTTCATCACGCCGTGATCGGTCAGCCCGAGCGCCGGCTGCCCATAGGCCGCCGCCCGCTCGGCGAGCTTGTCGATCTTCGCGGCGCCGTCGAGCAGCGAGTACTCGGAGTGGACGTGGAGGTGAGCGCAGGTCACGGACCGTCGAATATACGCGTGGGACAAGACGGCTCCGGACCGTCACAGAAGAGCCCCCGCTCTTTGCGGAAAGCGGCTGAGCCGTTACCGAGAGAGGTCTATTCGTCGTCGCCGGAGGCAAGCGCGATGCCGGCGGCCACGACTGCCGCGACAACGCCGACGGCAATCAACTTCGAGCGGTTCTGGCCGAGCTTGCGCTTGGCGACACGCGACCCGATCTGCCAGACGATCCAGCCAAGCGCGGTGTAGCCCTTGGAGCTCATTGCCCCGGGGTACCCCTGTTACGGATGTTGTAAGCCATTCTGGATTGGAGCGTCCAGAGCTCGATGAAGCCGGGGCTCGACTGCTGCGAGAAGAGGCCGCCGGACTCGCCGAAGCCGGCCAGTGCCTCGTCGTAAAGGGCGTTCGGTGAGCTGCGCGCGACCGCCTGCGCGCGGCCCTTGTAGAGCCGCACGGTGATCGCGCCGGTGACCTGCTGGTTGACCGAGTCCATGTAGGCGTCGAGATTCTCGCGCAGCGGCTCGTACCAGAGCCCGGCATAGACGAGAAACGCCCACTGCTCGTCGAGGCCGCGCTTGAAGCGGTTCTGATGGATCGTCCCGACGAGCTTCTCGAGCTCGCGGTGAGCGGTCAGGATGACCTCGGCGGCGGGCACCTCGTAGAGGTCGCGCACCTTCAGGCCAACGATTCGATCCTCGATGTGGTCGACGGTGCCGACGCCGTGGCGGCCGGCAATATCGGCGACGCGGTCGATCAGCTCGACGAGACCTAGTTGCTCGCCGTTGAGCGACACCGGGCAGCCGCGCTCGAAGCCGACGACAAGGTCCTCCGGCTCGTCGGGCGCCTCGCGCGGATCGGTAACCAGCTCGAAGACGTCGTCGCGCGGCGGCACGTCGAGGTCCTCGATCGGACCACCCTCCGACGAGCGGCCCCAAATGTTGTCGTCGATTGAGTACGGCGGCGCCTCGGTCCCACCCTTGACGGGAATTCCGTGCTCGCGGGCGTAGGCAATCTCCTCCTCGCGGCCCATCTGCCAGTTGCGCACTGGCGCGACGATCTTGATCTCCGGTGCGTAGGCGAGCACCGCAGAGTCGATCCGTACCTGATCGTTGCCCTTGCCGGTGCAGCCGTGGGCGATCGCGTCGCAGCCATGCTCGCGCGCCTTCTCGACCGCGATCTTCGCGATCAACGGACGGCCGAGAGCGGTGAAGAGTGGGTAGCCGCCGCCGTAGAGGGCATTGGCCTTAATCGCCGGAAGCACGTAGTTGTGGGCGAACTCCTCACGCGCATCGACGATCTCGCAGGCAAGCGCGCCGAGGTCGAGCGCCTTGCCGCGCACGACGTCGTAGTTCTCGCCGGGCTGGCCGAGGTTGAGCGTCAGCGCGACGACCTCGGCCCCGTAGTGATCCTGGATCCACTTCAGCATCACCGACGTGTCGAGGCCGCCCGAGTAGAGCAGCAGCACGCGCTGGACGTCGCCGGGCCCGGCCTCGTAGGAGCCGAGCGGCGTGGATGTCTCCTGGTCGCTCATCGGTCGCGCAACCTACCAGCGGACCCGTATTAGAGAGCGGCGCCGATCCGCTCGACCGCCGTGTCGATCTCGTCGTCAGAGACCGTCAGCGGCGGCAGTAGGCGAATCGTGTCGGGACCAGTGGCGTTGACGACGAGGCGATGGTCCAGCAGCAAGCGACGCGCCAGGTCGGGGCCGTCGTCACAGCGGAAGGCGAGCATCAGGCCGCGGCCGCGGGTGTGGAGGCCGAGCCCGGCGAGGCCGGCGAGCAGCTGCTCGCCCTTGCGCGTGACGGCGGTGAGGAAGTCAGGGTCGTCGACGACGTCGAGCACTACGTTCGCCCCGGCCGCGATAACGGGTCCGCCGGCGAAGGTCGAGCCGTGGTCGCCGCGCTGCAGCACGCCCGCATACGCGGGGCTCGTCAGGCAGGCACCGATCGGCAGGCCGCCGCCGAGACCCTTGGCGACGGTCATCGCGTCGGGCCGGACGTCGGCGCCCTGCCACGCCCAGAGGTCGCCGGTCCGCCCCATGCCGCACTGGATCTCGTCGAAGATCAGCAGCGCGCCGTGGCGGTCGCAGGCCGCGCGCGCGGCGCGCAGCGTCTCCTCGGACAGCGGATGGATGCCCGACTCGCCTTGGATCGGCTCGAGCAGGACGGCGGCGGTGTTGCCGTCAACGGCAGTCTCGAACGCAGCGGGATCGTCGCGCGCAACGGTCTTGAAGCCCGGCACCAGCGGGGCGAACGGCGCCTGCTTGGCCTCCTGCGGCGTCGCCGACAGCGCGCCCATCGTGCGGCCGTGGAATCCGCCCTCCATCACCACGAAGTCGCCGCCGGCGCGGTTGCGCCGCGCGAGCTTGAGCGCACACTCGACCGCCTCAGCGCCCGAGTTACAGAGAAATGCCTTGCCACCTAGGCCGCGCTCGGACAGCCGCTGCGCGAGCCGGATACCGGGCTCGGTGTAGAAGAGGTTGCCGACATGCATCAGCCGCCCCGCCTGCTGGGCGATCGCCTTGACGAGCTCGGGATGGCAGTGGCCGATCTGAACGACCGAGATCCCGGCAAGGAAGTCGAGGTACTCGTTGCCGGCGTCGTCCCAAAGCCGCGTTCCCTCGCCGCGCACGAACTCGACCGGGTTGCGGGCGTAGGTGCCGATGACCGCCTGGGCCTCGAGCTGCTGGAGGTCAGCGAGGCTCACCGGAACAGCTTGGTGCCGATGCCCTTGTCGGTGAACAGCTCGAGCAGCAGTGAGTGCGGCCGCCGGCCGTCGACGATGTGGGCGTTTGGGACGCCGCCCTCGAGCGCGGCGACGCAGGCCTCGAGCTTCGGACGCATCCCGCCTTGGATGCCACCGAGCTGCTGCTTGACCTCCTCGAGCGTCGCCTGCGCGATCAGCGACCCCTCGTCGGCCGGATCCGCGAGCCAGCCGACGACGTCGGTCAGGAAAATCGCCTTCGAAGCGCCAAGGGCAGAGGCGACGGCAGCCGCCGCCGTGTCGGCGTTGATGTTGTACGAGTTGCCCTCGGCGTCGGCCCCGACGGAGGCGACGACCGGGATGTAGTCCTCGGCGATATGGCGCAGGACGTCGGCATCGACGCGTTCGATCTCGCCGACGAAGCCGATGTCGACGTCGCCGGCGGCGCCTGCGAGCTGCTTGCGCGCGGTGAACAGCCGCCCGTCGTCGCCGCAGAGGCCGACGGCGGGCTGCCCGTGGCGCCCGAGTCGCAGGACGATGTCCTTGTTCTGCTTGCCGACGAGGACCATCTTCGCGACCTCGACCGTCGCGGCATCCGAGACACGCAGACCGTCCACGAACTCGACCTTCATCCCGAGCCGCTCCATGTAGGCGGTGATGTCGGGGCCACCGCCGTGGACGACGACCGGGTTCATCCCGACGTACTTGAGCAACACGACGTCGCGCGCGAACTCCTCCTTGAGCGCGTCATCGATCATCGCCGCGCCGCCGTACTTGATCACGACCGTGCGGCCGTGAAAGTCGCGGATGTAGGGCAGTGCCTCTAGAAGGGTCTCGACGTCGCGCATGGCTCTCCGCTCAGGTGGAGTACTCGGAGTTGATCGTCACGTACTCGTGCGTCAGGTCGCTGAAGAAGACCTCGGTCTCGCCACCCTCGCCGGGCAGCGAAAGCTCGATGTCCACCTCCGGGGATTCGACCGCCCGTTCGAGCGTCCTCCACATCTCGGCGTCGAGGTCGAGCACGACGCCGGCTGACGCGACCTGGATCCCTTCGATCGTGAGGTCGACGACAAACGGTGCCCCGGCTCCAAGCGCCTGTCCGACCGACTGCAGGATGCGGCCGAAGTTTGGGTCGGCGCCAAGCAGCGCCGACTTGACCAGCGGTGAGTCGGCCACGGCCCGCGCGACCCGCTCGACGATGTCGGTTGCGCCGCGCACAACGACCCGCCCGACCCTAGTGGCGCCCTCGCCGTCGGCGACCATCTCGAGCGCGAGCTGGCGCATCAGCGCGTCCATCGCCTCTCCGAACGCCAACTCGTCGTGCGACTCAGACTCGATCCGCACGCCTGACGCGCCGTTGGCGAACACGATCACGGTGTCGGATGTAGAGAGCTGGCCGTCGACCGAGATCCGGTCGAACGAGCGCTTGACGCAGACCCCGGTCAGCAGGTCAAGCGTCTCCTGCTCGATCGCGGCGTCGGTCTCGACGAAGCAGAACATCGTCGCAAAGCGCGGCGAGATCATCCCGGCGCCCTTCGCCTGGCCGGCAAGCCGTACGACCGCCCCGGACGGCAGCGCAACCTCGAGACAAGCCCGCTTCGGGCCTTTGTCTGTGGTCAGGATCGCCTGGCAGAAGTCCTCGCTGTCCGGCCCCAGAGTCTCGGCGCATGCCTGCGCTCCGGCTAGCAGCGCGTCGCGCGGCAGCTCGCGTCCGATCACGCCGGTCGAGGCCAGGCCGACCAGCTCGGCATCGATCCCCAGCGCCTCCGCGGCCGCCTTTTGCGATGCCCTGGCCGTCTCCAGTCCGCGCGTGCCGTCGGCGACGTTCGAGTTGCCGGAGTTCGCGAGCACGGCCCGCAGCCCGTCGGCCTTCGCCTCGCTCGTGATCGCGATCGGCGCGCCGACAAGCGCGTTGTCGCAGAAGCGCACCGCCGAGACCGTCGCCTCGGCGTCGGAGACCAGCAGCCCGACGTCGAGCGGACCCTCGCCCCCACCCGGGACCTCCTTGATCCCGGCGTGGACGCCGGTCGCCCGGTAGCCGTGCGGCAACCGATCCGGCGCAAGCTCGATCGCCTGCGGTGGCCGCGGCACCCACTTCGACTTGAAGAAGTCGTTCACGGCAGCAGCCCCGCGGTCTCGGGCAGACCCAACATCAGGTTGAGGCACTGCACGCCCTGTCCGGCCGCGCCCTTCCAGAGGTTGTCGATCGCCGCGAAGGCAAGCACCCGCCCGGTCGCCGGCTCGACCGTCGCGTAGACCCGGCAGAGGTTCGTCTCGCGCACGTCGCGCACGCCGGGCGGGGCGTCGGCCAGCTCGACGAACGGCTCGCCGGCGTAGGCGTCGTGGAACAGCTCGCGCACCTCGTCGCCGGTCGGCGGCGACTTCGGCGTCACGTAACAGCTGGCCAGCAGCCCCTGGTCGATCGGCAGCAGGTGCGGCGTGAAGGTAACCGGCAGCCCGTCGGGCAGCTCCTGGTCGAGCTCGGCCCGATGGCGGTGGCCCTCGACCTTGTAGGGCGTCACGTTCTCGTCGGCCGCGACGAAGTGCGTAGTCGCAGTGGCCTCCCGGCCCGCGCCCGACACGCCCGACTTCGCGTCGACGATCGCGTCCGCGGCGATCTCGCGCAGCGGCCACAGGCCGAGCAGCGACGCCGTCGGATAGCAACCTGGCGCACCGACGAGGTCCGCTCCGGCGATCGCCTCACGGTGCCCCAGCTCCGGCAGTCCGTACACGGCCTCGTCCAGTAGCTCCGGCGCCTCGTGTGGCTGGTACTCGCGCTCGTACAGCTCCCGTGACAGCCGGAAGTCGGCCGAAAGGTCGACGATTTTCAGGCCCCGCGCACGCAGCTCCCGCACGACTGGCGCCGCGGCTTTGTGCGGGTAGCCGAGGATCACCGCGTCGGCGGCCTCCGCGATCCGATCGGCGTCGAACTCATCCATCGTGAGATCGACCCGATGGCGCGGGTAGACGTCGCGCAGCCGCTTGCCAGCATCGGTCCGCGCCGTCAACGCCGTCAGCTCCAGCGATGGATGCCGATCGATGATCGACGCCGCGACGGCACCACCGAATCCCGCCGCCCCTACGACCGCTACCCGGAACTCAGCCACGGATCTGCCCTCCGATCTGCTCCAGCGCCGCGACGATCGCGTTGCGCCGCTTGACGACCTCGTCCTCGGTCAGCGTCCGGTCGGGCGCCCTGAACTCGAGCCGCAGGGCCAGCGAGCGGTTGCCCTCCCCCACCTGCTCGCCCTCGTAGACGTCGAACACGCCGGTCGCGGCGAGCAGGTCGCCGCCGGCCTTGGTGACGGTCGCCTCGACGGTCGCGGCGCTGACTTCGGACGGCGCGACGACCGCGATGTCCTGCAGCACCGCCGGGAAGCTGGTGACGTCCGCATAGGTCGCGAGCAAGCCGCCTGTGCCCCCGGAGGGGGTATCGGTCAGCTCGGCGAGCACGTCGATGTCGATCTCAAAGCCGGCGGCGTCACCGAGATCCCACTCGCGCGCAACCAACGGATGCAGCTCCCCGATCCAGCCGACGTCGACCAGCTCCTCGCCGGCGTGGACGAGCACCCGTGCCGCCCGCCCGGGATGCAGGTACGGCAGGTCGGCAGTCGGCTCGACGGCCAGCTCCAGCCCAAGTACCGCGAGCAGCGCGGCGACGTAGCCCTTGGCCGCATAGAAGTCGGCGGCTCCCGCCTTGCTCCGCCACGTTGCCGGAGATGACTCGGTGATCAAGCCGGCCAGATGGTGGCGCTCGGTCGCGGGCGTCGCGCCCTCAGGGCTGCCAGCGGGAGCATCGAGATCGCCGGCGGGCTCGTAGACGTGTGCCGACTCGAATAGCACGACAGCCGCCGCCCCGTGTGCGGCATTGCGCTGGGCGGCGTCGAGTAGCCCCGGCAACAGCAGCGGCCGCATCACGGAGTGGTCCTCGCTGAGCGGGTTCGACAGCGCCAGCACGGGGACTCCGGCGAGCCGCAGCTTCTCCAATGTGGCCGGCGCCGTGAAGCTCCAACCGACGACCTCGTCCATGCCGCGATCGCGCAGCGCGTCCTCGAGCCGCCGCCGCAACTTCTGGGCGTGGGTCAGCCGGCCGATCGCCCGCTCGCGCGCGGGCAGCGTCGTCGGCAGCTTGTCGAGCCCGTAGATCCGGGCGATCTCCTCGACGAGGTCGGCCTCACGCTGGACGTCAGCGTCGCGCCACGGCGGCACCGTGACGGCGAGCCCGTCTCCATCGCGCTCAGATGTGAAGCCGAGAGAGACGAGGATGCGCTCCACCTCGGCGTCCTCGATCCGCACGCCGAGGATCCGCTCGAGCCGGTCGAGGCTGAGTGCCACGACGCGCGGCGCCAACGGCTCGGGGTAGGCGTCAATCGTCCCGGGCGCGAGCCGCGCGCCCGCCAGCTCAACCATCAGCCGCGCCGCCAACCGCTGTGCCGCTAGCGCCTGCTCGGGATGGAGCTGCTTCTCGAACCGCGTTGACGCCTCCGACCGCAGCCCGAGCGCCTTCGACGTCTTGAGCACGTTCGGCCCAACCCAGGTCGCGGCCTCCATCAGCACGCGCGTCGTCGACTCCGAGACCTCGGAAATCTGGCCGCCCATGATCCCGGCGATTCCCGACGGGCCCTCGGCGTCGCAGACCAGCGCCATCGACGGATCGAAGCTGCGCTCGACATCGTCGAGCGTTGTCATCTTCTCCCCCGCCCCCGCCTTGCGCACGACAATCTTCGCGCCGCGCACCTTGTCGAGGTCGAAGGCGTGCATCGGTTGGCCGGTGAGCAGCATCACGTAGTTGGTGATGTCGACGACGTTGTCGATCGGCCGCTGCCCAGCGGCGATCAACCGCTGGCGTAGCCAGAGCGGCGACGGACCGACCTTGACGTCCTCGAAGACGCGCGCCGTGAAGCGCAGGCAGATGTCGGGGTCGGCGATCTCGACGCTCGCGTGGTCTTCGGCGCTGTCGGAGTCACTCGGCTCGGCGTCGGCGTCGGTGGGATCGGCGGACAGCGGCGCGCCGGTCGCGGCATGGACCTCGCGCGCGATCCCGTAGACCGACAGGCAGTCGGGCCGGTTCGGCGTGATCTCCAGCTCGAGCGCCTCGTCGGCTATCGGCAGCACGTCGGCCAGCGGCGTGCCAGCAGGAATCGAGTCCTCGAGGACCATGATTCCCCTGGACTGATGATCGCCACCTGTGCCCCCGGAGGGGGTGAGACCGAGCTCGTCCTCGGCGCAGATCATCCCGTGCGACTCGACGCCGCGCAGCTTCGCCTTGCCGAGCTTGACTCCGTCGGGCATCACAGCGCCGGGTAGCGCGACCGGCACGGTCTGGCCGGCGGCCACATTCGGCGCGCCGCAGACGATCGTGCTCGGCTCATTAGCGCCGACATCGACCTGACAGACCTTCAGCCGGTCGGCGTCGGGGTGCTGCTCGGCCGACAGCACCTTGCCGACGACGAAGTTATCGACCGACGGCACGCCGACCCGCTCGATCCGCTCGAGCTCGGTGCCGGTCAGGTCGAGCCGCTCGGCGATCTCGACCGCAGTCAGCCCCGGGTCGCAGTACTCGCGCAGCCATGCGTAGGGAGTCCTCATAAGCCGAACTGCTCCAAAAAGCGGACGTCGTTGTCGAAGAACAGCCGCAGGTCCGGCACCCCATGGCGCAACATCGCGATCCGCTCGATCCCCATCCCGAACGCGAAGCCTTGGACCTTGTCGGGGTCGTAGCCGTTCTCGCGTACGAAGCCGAGCACGTTCGGGTCGACCATCCCCGAACCGAGGATCTCGATCCACCCCGAGCCCTTGCAGAGGTTGCAGTGCGACCCGTCGGCCAGATATCCCTTCCCAGAGCACTTGAAGCACGACACGTCGACCTCGACGCTCGGCTCGGTGAACGGGAAGTAGTGCGGCCGCAACCGGATCTCGCGCTCGGCGCCGAAGATCGCGCGGACGAACTCGAGCAGCACGCCCTGGAGGTCGCCGAGCGTGATGTCCGCATCGATCGCGAGCCCCTCGATCTGGTGGAACATCGGCGTGTGGGTGGCGTCGTGGTCGCGCCGGTAGACCTTGCCCGGGACGATGATGTAGATCGGCGGCTCCTGCAGCTCCATCGCCCGCACCTGCATCGGCGAGGTGTGGGTGCGCAGCAGGACGTCGTCGGAGAAGTAGAAGGTGTCCTGGAGCATCCGCGCCGGGTGGCCGGGCGGGTGGTTGAGCGCGGTGAAGTTGTAGTAGTCGAACTCGACCTCGGGACCCTCGGCGACGGCGAAGCCGAGCCCGAGGAAGACGTCCTCGATCTCGCGCCGCGTCTCGGTGATCAGGTGCAGGTGACCGGTCTTGCGCGGCGGATCGCCCGGCAGCGTGACGTCGATCGCGTCGGAGTGCAGCTGCGCATCGAGCTCGGCGCCGTCGAGCGCGGCGACCCGCTGCTCCAGCTGCGCCTCGAGCGCCTGCTTGACCTGGTTGCCCCCCTTGCCGACCGGGCCGCGCTGCTCCGGCGGCAGGTCCTTGATCGAACGCAGCATCAGCGTCAGCTCGGCCTTGCGACCGAGGTACTGGATCCGCAACTGCTCGAGGTCAGCCGCCGTCGCGGCAGCGCCGATTGCCGCCTCGGCCTCAGCGCGGATCTCCAGCAGGCGGGCCGGGGCGTCAGACATGAGCGGCCATCCTATTCGCGAGCTCGTAGAGCCCGACGGTCGCGGCCATCGCGACGTTGAGCGAGTCCGGCCCGTCGGCACGCTGGGGAATCCGGGCTACGACATCCGCGGCCGCGAGAACGACAGCGGGCAGGCCTTCGCGCTCGCCGCCGACGCAGAGTACGACCGGTGCCGAGAGATCGCCGACAGCAGCGGCGAGATCCACCTCTGCCGAGCCGTCGAGCGCCAGCTTGGTCCCCTGCAACTCGGACAGTCCCGCCCGTGCCGGCGGCCGCGCGAACAGCGAGCCCATGCTCGCCCGCACGGCCTTCGGACCGTACGGGTCGGCGCAGCCCGGGCCGAGCACGACCGGGCCGTCGCAGAGCGCGTGCGCGGCCCTGATGACGGTTCCCACATTGCCGGGATCGCCGATGCCGTGCAGATAGACGCAAACGTCGCCGATCGACTCGGCGGTCCGCTGCCGGTAGACGCCGATCACCCGCGTGCCGGATCCCAGCGAGCTGACCCGGTCGAGCAGCCCAGGCTCAACGTCCTCACCAGAGCGCAACAGCGTTTCCGGCGTCCAACCTGCTGCCTCAGCAGCCGCGATCAGGTCCTCGCCCTCTGCCACGAACAGGCCACTGGCATCCCGCTCCTTCTTGCGCTGGAGCTTGTGGATCTGCTTGAGCTGGGAGTTGTCTCTCGATGTGATCACGCGAGATGTGTCCTACTGGTTACACGCGGAAATGGTCGGGATGTTCAGTCCTAGAACGACGAAGGGCGCCCACTCTGGGCGCCCTGGGAAGCTCGTTCGACCGCTGACCTGGAATCAGGCAGCGGCCGCCTCCCGGGCGGTGTCGGCAAAACGTCGGAACGTCTCGGGGTCGCGCACGGCGATGTCGGCGAGCACCTTCCGGTCGAGCTCGACGCCGGCCAGCTTGAGGCCGTGCATGAACGTCCCGTAGGTCATGCCCTCGCGGCGCGCAGCGGCGTTGATGCGCTGGATCCAGAGACGGCGGAACTCGCGCTTCTTGTTACGCCGGTCGCGGTAGGCGTAGCTGTCGGCCTTGAGCAAAGCCTCCTTGGCCCGCTTGTAGCTCGAGTTCGCCTGACCGCGGTAGCCCTTGGTCCGCTCGAGCGTTGCCCGACGCTTCTTCTTCGCGTGCAGCGAGCGCTTTACGCGGGCCATTAGCTCAACATCCCCTTGACGCGCGCCTCATCGGCCTTCGCGATCTCGACCGGACGGCCGAGCTTGCGCTTGCGCTTGGCGCTCTTCTTCTCGAGGATGTGGCTGGTCATGCCGTGGCGAGCCTTCAGCTTGCCGGTGCCGGTCTTGCGGAAGCGCTTCTTGGCGCCGGAATGTGACTTCATCTTGGGCATGACGAGCCGGTATTGAAGCAGACCGCGCGTGCGGTCTAGGCGGTGGGCTGCTCGTCGGCCGCCTTGGCCGGCTCGGCGGCGGGCTCTGCCGGCGCCTCTACAGGTGCCTCCGGGGCCGCATCTGAGGCGGGTGCCGCGGGAGCCTCCGCTGGCGCGTCGGCGTCAGGAGCTGCGTCATCGGAGGCGGGCGCAGCGTCCTCCTCGGCCGGCTTCTTAGGCACCGGCGAGAGCAGCATCGTCATGTTGCGACCGTCCTGGATCGGTCGCTGGTCGATCACACCGAGGTCGGCGACGTCCTCGGCAAGCCGCATCAGCAGAGCCACCCCGCGCTCGGGGTGAGTCTGCTCACGGCCACGGAACATGATCGTCACCTTGACGCGGTCGTCGCCTGACAGGAAGCGGACGACATGGTTCTTCTTCGTCTCGTAGTCGTTGTCCGCGATCTTCGGCCGCAGCTTGATCTCGCGCACGTTGACCTGCTTCTGATGCTTGCGCGCAGCTTTCGCCTTCTGCTCCTGCTCGTACTTGTACTTCGAGTAGTCGAGGATGCGGCAGACCGGCGGGCGCGCGTCGGCGGCGACCTCGACGAGGTCGAGATCGCGCTCGCGGGCATAGGCGAGCGCCTTGTCGATCGCCAGCACGCCGACCTGCTCGCCGTCCTCGCCGATCAGTCGCACCTCGCGAACGCGGATGCGCTCGTTGATGCGAGTGTCGTCGCGATCCGGCGGACGCCGGTCGAACCTACGCGGAACCGGCACTACGCGAAAGCTCGGCTAGACGTCAAAGGCGAGAGGGAGTCGGGAGCGGGCACGTGGAGCGTCAACGGCAAAGGGTGCGCTTGGTTTCGGTGCCCGACATTCGTGGCGAGTATAGCGTCGGTCGCGCCTACCGACGCGTGGAAACCTCAGCGGCGGTGCGCTCGGCGAACTTGGCGACCGTCAGGGCGCCGAGGTCGCCCTCGCCGTGGCGGCGGACCGAGACGTTGCCGGCCTCGAGCTCCTTGTCACCGAGAATCAGCATGTAGGGGGCCTTGCGCAGCTCACCATCGCGGATCTTGCGGCCGACCGACTCGGTGCGGTCGTCGACGTCGACGCGGAGTCCGGACGCGCGCAACTCGGCGGCGACCTGTCCGGCGTAGTCGACATGGCGATCGGAGATCGGCAGCACGAGCGCTTGGACGGGCGCGAGCCAAAGCGGGAACTCGCCGGCGTAGTGCTCGATCAGGATGCCGATGAAGCGCTCGAAGCTGCCCATCAGGGCGCGGTGGATCATCACCGGACGGTGGTCGGCGTTGTCGGCGCCCGTGTAGACGAGCTCGAAGCGCTCCGGCATCGAGTAGTCGAGTTGGACCGTGCCGAGCTGCCAGGAGCGCCCGATCGAATCGGTCATGTGAAGGTCGATCTTCGGCCCGTAGAAGGCGCCGTCGCCGGCGTTGACCTCGAAGTCGAGGTTTTTCTCGACCAGCGCCGCCTCGAGCGCGCCCTCGGCGCGGTCCCACATCTCGTCGCTGCCGACGCGCTTGTCGGGACGGGTCGAGAGCTCCAGCCGCGGCTCGAAGCCGAAGATGTCGTAGATGAAGAAGCCGAAGTCCAGACAGTGCTGGACCTCCTCCTTGACCTGATCCTCGGCACAGAAGATGTGGGCGTCGTCCTGGGTGATGTGGCGGACGCGCAGCAGGCCATGAAGCGTCCCGCTCGGCTCGTGGCGATGGACCAGGCCGGCCTCGGAGTAGCGGATCGGCAGGTCGCGGTAGGAGCGGCGGTCGCCCTTGTAGATCTGGATGTGCGCCGGGCAGTTCATCGGCTTCAGGCCCATGGGCTTGTCCTCGACCTCGGTGAAGTACATGTTCTCGCGATAGACGTCCCAGTGGCCCGACTGCTTCCAGAGCTCGACGTCGTAGAGGATCGGCGTGCGCACCTCGCGGTAGCCGCGCTTGGCGTTCTCGGTCCGCCAGAGGTCGGTGAGCTGGGTCCAGATCTGGGCGCCGTTCGGCTGCCAGAACGGCGAGCCGGGCGACAGCTCGCTGAACATGAACAGGTCGAGCTCCTTGCCGAGCTTGCGGTGGTCGCGCTTGCGCGCCTCCTCGAGACGCTCTAGGTAGGCAGCGAGGTCCTCCTTCGACAGGAACGCCGTGCCGTAGACGCGGGTCAGCATCTGGCGGTTGGCGTCGCCACGCCAGTAGGCGCCGGCGACGCTGGTCAGCTTGAAGGCCTTGATCCGCTTGGTGCCGGGCGCGTGCGGGCCGCGGCAGAGGTCCGTGAAGGGGCCGTTGCGGTAGAGCGAGACGGTGTCTACGCCCTCGTTCTTCACAAGGTCCTCGATCAGCTCAACCTTGTAGTCCTGGCCCTCGGCCTTGAAGCGCTCGATCGCCTCAGCAACCGGCAGCTCCGAGCGCTCGAACTGCTCGTCGGCCTTGATGTGCTCACGCATCTTCTGCTCGATGCGCTCGAAATCAGCGTCTGAGAGCTTGACCCCCTCGGGGAACTCGAAGTCGTAGTAGAAGCCGTCCGTAATCGGCGGGCCGATCGAGACCTTGACGCCCGGATACAACTCGGTGACCGCGGTCGCCAGCACGTGGGCGGCGTCGTGGCGGATCAGCCAAAGCGCGTCCTCCCCGCTCTTGGCCGTGACGATCTCAACCTGGGCGCCATCCGGCACCGTCGCCGACAGGTCGCGCAGCTCGCCGTCGACCTTGATTCCAAGCGCCGCGCGCGCCAGCCCCTCGCCAATCGCGCGTGCCACGTCAAGCCCGCTGGCCCCCGCGGGAACGTCGAGCTTCGTCTCGTCTGGCAGCTGAACCGTCATGCGGCCTGGAACCTACACGCGCCGGGGAAGTGTGACGTTCATCACAGACAGGCGGCCAGGTGTCCCTACCCTGGCCAAGTCGAGCCGGTTCTGAGCGGACCGCGGTCCCCGCCGGCTCCCCACCCCCCGCGCGCGACCCCGACGCGTGGAGGTCCACGCCACATGCGCAAGCTTGCCCTACTGACAACCCTCTGCCTTGCCGTCGCCGCGCCAGCGATCGCGATGGCCGCCGACGGCACGGACACAAGTGGCGTCTTGGCTGGAGCAACGCTCGTCGCCGACGACATCACGGGCGGGCTCGCAGTTCACGAGGCCCAGCGCAAGCTGCAAGCCGCCAGGGAACGCGCCAACCCGGAGCCGAAGCCAGTCGTGGTGCCGGCGCACCTGCAGGCGATTGCCCAGTGCGAGTCGGGTGGCGATCCGACCGCGATCGGTGGCGGCGGTCTCTACCGCGGCAAGTACCAGTTCTCGGTTGCGACCTGGCAGGCCGTCGGTGGCAAGGGCGACCCGGCCGCCGCTTCGGAGGCCGAGCAGGACCGCCGCGCGGTCATTCTCTACAACACCTCCGGACCAGGTCAGTGGCCGGTCTGCAGCTCCTAACTCAGGAGCGGACCACCTGAGAGCCGGGGACGATGTCGTCGGCTCCTGTGTCGTCCCAGCGGATCCACGCCTTGTGACCGCCGTCGTAGTCGGGCGCCCAAAGGACGAGGGTGGCGTCGCGCTCCCAGACCGTGCAGCGATCGTCGCCCTGGGGATCGAGGCCGCGCCAGACGCGGACGAAGGCGTTGCTCTCCCACTCATCGCCGACGGTCGTCGGGTCGGTGTGTCCCGGGTGTAGCCGCGTCTCCGGCGGGAGCGTCATCAGCACGTCCATGATCGACGCCTTGAGGTCCTCGAAGCTTGTCGATCCTGGCGCCTTGACGCCGCCGACAGAGCCCTTGAACAACGTGTCGCCAGTGAAGACGTCATCGCCGTTGACGACGAAGTTGAGCATCCCCGCCGTGTGACCCGGCGTATGCAGCGCGCCGATCGACAGGCCGCCGGTCTCGAGCACCAGATCGCCGGGCTCGATCGTGCGGTCGACGTCGAGCAGCTGAGCCGCCTCGAGCGGGTGGGCGAAGATCTCGACGCCGAAACGCTCCTTGTAGACGTGGTTCTGCTCGACGTGGTCGCCGTGATGGTGGGTCAGCAGCAGATGGGTCGGTGTGACGCCGTTGCGCTCGATCGACTCCAGCAGCGGCTCCGGGGGCGCGCCTGAGTCGACGATCACAGCCGTCCCACCCGGCTCGTCGAATACGAGGTAGGCGTTGGACAGGAAGCCCGAGTGCATGGAGCGTTCAATAGTCGGCTGCATGGCTGAAGCGTATCCGCGCCGTAGCATCCGGCGGCATGGACGTCGCCGCGCTGAGAGCGCAGTTCCCGGTGCTGGAGCACGTCGCCTACCTCAACGCGGGCTCGGTCGGGCCGTTGGCGCGGGCCGCGGCGGATGCGGCCGCCGCCGATCTGCGGCTTCAACTCGAGCACGGTCGCGGCGGCAAGGCGCACTTCGATCACGCCCAAGCCCTCGCCGACCGGCTGCGGGCGCGGATCGCACGCCTGTTCGGCTGCGACGCGTGGGAGGTTGCGCTGACGGGCGCGACGACCGACGGCGTCAACGCTGTGTTGTCTGGGCTCGATTTCGAGCCCGGCGACGAGATCGTGACCAGCGACGAGGAGCACCCGGGGTTGCTGGCGCCGTTGGCCGCCGCGCGCGAGCGGCGGGGGGTCGAGATCCGCGTCGTGCCGTTCGACGCGGTCGCCGAGGCTGTCGGCCCGCGCACGCGACTGGTCGCCTGCTCGCACGTCTCGTGGATCAGCGGCCAGGTCGTCGATGTCGCGGCGCTTGCCGCCTCCCCCGCCCCAGTCCTGCTCGACGGTGCCCAGGGACTCGGCGCCGTGCCGGTCGACGTGCGCGCGCTCGGCTGCGAGTACTACGCCGCCTCGGGCCAGAAGTGGCTCTGCGGGCCGGTCGGCGGCGGTTACCTCTACGTGCGCGAGAACGCGATCGACGGCCTCGAACCCGCCTGGCTTGGCTACGGCACGCTGTCCGACACCCAGCGGCCGCTCGACCTGCCGCTCGCCGACGGCGCGGCGCGCTTCGACAACGGCTTTGCGCCGTCACATCGCAGCGCCTGGTCGCTGGCCGCACTCGACGTGCTGGAGGCGGCCGGAATGGACCCGCTGCAGGAACGCGCCGCGACACTCGCGGAGTCGCTTGCACGAGAGCTCGCGACCGTGGGGCTGGCGGTCGCTCCGCGCGGCCGCTCGACGCTCGTCGCATGGGAAGCCTCCGAACCACAGGCCGAAGCCGCGCGACTACTCGACGCGGGGCTGCTCGTCCGCGACCTCCCAGGCACGCCCTACGTCCGCGCCTCGATCGGCGGTTGGACCGACGACGACGAGCTGGAGCGGCTGGCCGGCGCCGCTACTTCGACGTCATGACGATGACGCCGAACACGACGAGCGCCATTACCGCTCCGAACGCAAGGATCGCCATCGCGAAGTAGCCGAACGTCGCGACGCCCGGGCGCTCGCGCCGCGAATCGGTGGCGCGCGCGAAGCCGACGATCGCCAGCGAGAAGACGATGCAGACCGCCAACCCGGCGACGATCGACGTCCAGATGACACTGATCAGGTCTCCGACGTCGATGATCTCCGCGATCGGCAGCACGGCCCTAGCCCTCCGCCGCGGTGATCGGCGAACCCTGCCGCAGCCGGCGGGCGAAGACGGCAATGATCGTCGCGACCAGCGCCGCCGACACGATGATCGGGCCGAGCGCGCCGGTCCCGAAGATGCGCGTAACGCCGTAGGTCAGCGCGCCGATCCCGGCCGAGGCGGGCAGCGTCAGGATCCAGGCGATCACGATGTTGCCGGCGAGCCCCCAGCGCACTGCCGAGAAGCGCTTCGCGGCGCCGGCGCCCATCACGGCGCCGGAGATCGTGTGGGTCGTCGAGAGCGGGAAGCCGACATGCGTGGCGGCGAGGATCACCGCGGCGCCGCTGCCTTGCGCGGCGAAGCCCTGGGCAGCATCCATCTTGATGATCCTGCTGCCCATCGTCTTGATGATCCGCCAGCCGCCAAAGTAGGTGCCGAAGGCGATCGCCGAAGCCGCCGACACGACGACCCAGAACGGCGGCTCGGCGCCGGCACCCAGCTCGCCGCTGGCGATCAGTGCAAGCGTGATCACGCCCATCGTCTTCTGGGCGTCATTGGTGCCGTGGGCGAGCGCGAGCAGCCCGCCGGAGATGATCTGGCCGAACCTGAAGCCGCGCGATACCGGTCCCGGGTGCAGCCGCCCGACGATCCGGTAGATCAGCAGGATGCCCACCCCGGCGACGCCGAACGCGAGTATCGGCGCGACGAGCGCCGGGATCACGACCTTGCCGAGGATCCCCTCGCCGAGGATCGCGTCCGGGCCCGCCGCGACGAACGCGGCGCCGACCACGCCGCCGATCAACGCGTGCGACGAGCTCGACGGCAGCCCGAAGTACCACGTGACGAGGTTCCAGGCGATCGCTCCGATCAGCCCGCCGAAGACGATCAGCGGCGTGATCAGGTCGGCCTCGACGATCCCGCTCGCGATCGTCGCCGCGACCTCGAGCGACAGGAAGGCGCCGAAGAAGTTGAGGATCGCCGCGTAGCTGACGGCAATCTTCGGCGGCATCGCGCGCGTCGAGATCGTCGTCGCGACGACGTTCGCCGTGTCATGGAAGCCGTTGGTGAAGTCGAACGCCAGCGCCGTCACGACGACGATGATCAGGATGATGTCGCTGTCCATGCGGCGGGCGCTACAGAAGCGTCACGAGTTCTTGATGACGATGCCCTCGAGGATGTTCGCGACCTTCTCGGTCGCGTCGATCGCCTGCTCGAGCCGCTCGTAGATGTCCTTCCAGCGGATCACGACCATCGGGTCGATCCCGTTGTTGAACAGCGAAGCGATCGCCTCGCGGACGATCCGGTCGCCGTCGTTCTCGAGCCGGTTGATCTCGACCGTGTAGTGCGAGAGGTCCTTGAAGCCGCGCAGGCGCGGCATGGCCTCGGCGATCTGGCGCGCGCTTTGCAGCAGCACGTGGGCGAGCCGCTGCGCCTGCTCCATCGGCGCCTCGATCTTGTAGAGGATCAAGTAGTCGGCGACCTCCTCGGTGAGGTCGACGATGTCGTCGAGGCCGGAGGCGAGCTCGTAGATGTCCTCGCGGTCGATCGGCGTGACGAAGGTCTCGTTGAGCCGCCGGATGATGTCGTGGGTGATCCGGTCGCCGTCCTGCTCGCAAATCAGGATGTCGCGCGCCAGATCGTCGCCGCGATCTGGAAAGGCGCGCAGCATGCGGTCGAGCAGGTCCGCGGCGCGGACGATGTTGCCGCCAGCCTCCTCGAACAAGTCGAAGAACTCGCGGTCACGGGGAGCAATGACGCTGGAGAGTCGCATGGCCGGCGCGGCCAAGCTAGCAGTTGTAAAGGATGGCGACCGTACGGCCTCCGAGAGCGCTCCGCGGCCTCGGTAGAAACCACCGACGGTGAACGCGTGACTTCCCCCGATGGCGGGCAGCCATAGCCGGCGTAGATTGACGTCTGACACACCCCATCCGGGTCCCGGCCGATCGTCACGGACGGCCCACAACGAGACCCAGAGAACCCCTGCCCTTCCAGGGCATTCCCGGCGAGGAGCGCGAGAGGTGACGTCTCCTTCCGCCTCAGCTCCTCGCCGGTTCCCTCCTCCCGCTATCCTCCCCGGCCGCGACGGGCCGTTAGCTCAGTTGGGAGAGCGCCGCCTCGACAAGGCGGAGGTCGCTGGTTCGAGCCCAGCACGGCCCACCTCTCGCCCGTTGCCTCCTTGTCAATGGTCGGCGTTGCTGTCGCCGCGCTCAGCCCAGTACGGATCGCGCACGCCGCACTTCGCGATGCCGCGGCTGAGCATGTAGCCAATCGTCAGCAGCGTGACGTAGAGCCACACCTTGTCGGCCGCGAAGATATCCGCGCCGCCCTCCTCGCCCTCGATCGAGTTGCCGGCGATCAGAATCCCGATCACCACGACCACATAGGCCCACCACTCACTCGTCTTGAAGAACGACTTCGTCTCGGTCGTCAGGCGCTGAGCGGCACCACGCACGCCGCTTCGGCCTGCGGTCGGATCATTTGCAGCCATGTCGGCTCCTTCGGTCGGAATGACTGGACGGGGCGTTCCCGCTCCCTGTGATGCGTCGGGGAGTGCCCATCCCCACGGGTCTCAAACGGATGGACGGCGCCGGCTCAGGCCGAGAAACCGTGCCGATGTCGGTTGCGATGGCGTTTGAGCGCACTGCCCACTTCGCACCGCCTAGATCTGAGCTTCGTCAGCTGAGTCCCAGACCCGCGCCGCCCACACGGCGGTCTCCTCGTCGTGAATGCGCTGGAAGTTGCGGCCCCCGCGCGCAAACGTGCCGACGATCGCGGCGGGAAGGTCCTCCTCGGCGAAGCGACGCTCGAGCCATGCGACGTCCCTGACGTGGTGGATGCCGACCCTGCGCGCCTCAGGCGAGTCGTCATATCGCCACGTTCCCGCGATGCGGCCGAGCCGGTAGGACTCGTCGGGCATCTGCGTCCAGACGAAGGCGCCGTCGGGAACCTGCGCGAAGGCGTACACCATCCGCCCATCCTTGGCGCCGTGGACCTCGGTGGCGTCGCTCGTCGCCTGGTCGATCGTCGCCGGCGGGCTAGGCAGGGCGTCGCCAATGCCCACCAGCCCATGTTTGACCCCGTGGGCGGCCCCGACCCCGGCCGAGAGATCGCGATCCCTCGCCCTCATGGGCGCGCGATAGACCGGGGGGAGTTGCACCCCTCGCTCCTAACCGCGAGCAGCGACAACTAAACCCGTCTGACTCGTCATGCAGAAACCGGGTAGTAGCTCGTCATGCGCTACTGGACACAACTTCCGACCGAGCAGTTTCCTTCCAGCGCGCTCGTGCGCCAGGCAGTTGCCGCCGAGCGTGCCGGGTTCGACGCGGTCAACGTCAGCGACCACTTCCAGCCGTGGTGGGAGCCGGGCGAGTCCGGCCAGGCGTGGACACTGCTCGGGGCGATCGGTCAGGCGCCAGAGCGGGTCGGGGTCGGGACCGGCGTGACCGCGCCGGTCTATCGCTACAACCCGGCCGTGGTCGCGCAGTTCGTCGCGACGTTGGAGGAGCTGTTCCCAGGCCGTGCCTATCTGGGGATTGGATCGGGCGAGTCGCTGAACGAGTCGCCGTGCGGCATGAACTGGCCGTCGGCCGGCGAGCAGGTCGCGCGGATGGACGAGGCGCTCGAAATCATCGGTCGACTGCTCGACGGCGAGCGCTTCGATCATGAAGGCCGCTTCTTCCGCACCAAAGCCGCTTACCTCCACACGCGCGGTGAGCGTCGCCCGTCGGTCTTCGTCTCGGCGTTCGGGCCCGATGCCGCCGGCGTGGCCGCGCGCCGCGGCGATGGCCTCTGGACGCTCGCCGACCCCGAGCAGGCGCCGGAGATCATCGACGCCTACCGCTCTGCCTGCGACGACGCCGGCAAGGAGCCTGGCGAGATCATCCTGCAGACCGGCATGTCGTGGGCTGAGGACGACGACGCCGCGCTCGAGGGGGCGCGAGTCTGGAAGGGCGCCCAGCCACCCGAGTTCTTCACCGACGACTGGCATGACCCGCAGGCGATGTACGAGCGCGGGGAGCGCCAACTTTCAGACGATGAGTTCCGCGCGGCCTACATCCTCAGCTCCGACCCCGAGGTCCACGCCGATCGGATCCGTGAGATCGAGCGCCTCGGCGCCACGATCGTCTGCATCCAGAACGCCTCGGGGGCCGATCCCGAGCGCGCACTGACCGTCTACGGCGAACGGGTCCTGCCGGCGCTGCGCGGTGCCCGTGTCTGATGAGTCAGCTAAACGACAAGGAGAGCTGAAATGGCTGTCTGCGAGGTCTGTGGAAACGATTACGACAAGACGATGGAGATAGCGGTCGGGGGCGGTCAGACGCGCACCTTCGACTCGTTCGAGTGCGCGATCCACGCGCTCGCTCCTACCTGTGAACACTGCGGCTGCCGGATCATCGGCCATGGCGTCGAGGACGGCGATGTCATCTATTGCTGCGCGAACTGCGCCCGCGCCGCCGGGGCCGAGGGGCTGAAGGACCGGGGGTGATCATGGCCACTCGGAACCTGCCGAAGGAGACACGCTCGGGCGATCCGATCGGCAAGTTCCGCTCAAGCCTCCTGCGTCAGGACCTCCTCGCCCGCACTAGCGCTAGGCGCAGCCAGCGCCCCCGGCGCACTCGTCCCTTCCGAGCTCACTGCTTCGACCGTCGCCTCTGCCTGCCGCTCGACCGGCTCGGTCACCGTCGGAGGGCGAGTTGCTTCCATCGTCCCGACCCGCGAAGGGCCCACGAACATGACCAGTCTTCTCATTGCTCCTCCCGATCGCTTCGGGAAGGTTCTTTCCCCCGCACGCCGCATCGCAAACCGTGGCGGCGCATCGTAGGAGCAAATGGCCGCACTTTGCGGACCGGGAACGGTCGCGGACCCGAGTGCTACGCGAAGTGAGTGCGCCGCGGTCCGTTGATCACCGCCTCGCTGTAGTAAGGCGGCTTGCCTCCAGCGGCGTGGCGGACGCGGCGACGCATCTCGCGCACGACGCGGGGACGCTCGGCCGCGACGTTGCGCCGCTCGCCGGGGTCTGCGGCCAGGTCGAAGAGCTTCTCGCGGCGCCAGTCGTTCTGGACCATGTAGCCCCAGCGGCGATCGCGGACGTAGGAGCTGTTGCCGTAGCCGCCGACGGCGTAGACGCGGTCCTCGGCGGGCAGGCCGCCCCCCAGGACCGGCGACAGGTCGGCGCCCTCGAAGGCGGCCGGGCGGCGGATGCCGGCGAGCGCGGCGAGCGTTGGCGCGACATCGTGGGTCGACGCGAACCAGTCGCTGGTCTGGCCAGCTCCGGCCCCACCGGGCTCCCGCAGCAGCATCGGGACGTGGATCAGCTCCGGATGCAGCAGGTTCGGTCCCTTGCCGGTCCAGTCGTGCTCGCCGAGGAAGACGCCGTGGTCGGACACGAGCAGGATCGCGGTGGAGTCGTCGAGGCCGAGGTCCCACAGCCGGTCGAGGAAGTGGCCGAGCCAGCGGTCGGCCATCGTCACCGACGCCTTGTAGGTGACGCGTAGCCGCGCGACCTCGGCGTCGGTCAGGTAATTAGAGGCGTTCGTGTAGCCCACGTCCGCGATCTCGTAGCCGCGATAGCCGGGATCGCCGTACATGTCGAGGTAGCGCCGCGGCGGCGTCCACGGCTCGTGCGGGTCGAAGCTGTCGACCACCATCAGAAATCGCCCTTGGCGCTTGGCGGTCGGCAGCAGCTGGCCCGCGGCGCGGAACACACGCGAAGCGCACTGCTCGACCTCGACGCGGCCCCGGCCATTGTTGGCGAGGTACTGCTGGAGCGACGCGATGCGGCGGTCGTTGCGCAGCGGGCCAGGCGGTAGCCGCCGCAGGGCGGCGTCGCGTGGCACGAGCCGTGCCGGCCGGCGAACACCGCGTTGACCCTCGATTCGCACGAAGCGGTCCGGGCTGCGACGGAACGGCTCGAAGCTGCGCGTGTAACCAAGGAACGGGTTGTCAGTGACATAGGACGTCCACCAGCCGGCGCGCCGCAGGGCGGTGATCAGCGTCTCGGCACCGGGCGTGATCGGCTGCCAGCCGGGACGGCCGGCCATGCCGCCCCACGGCCGCCAACCACGGAACGGGTACGCGCGCCGACCGGCGAGGATCGACCGGCGCGCCGGGACGGTCGGCATCGCCTCGGGGAACACCTGCGTGAACCGCATGCTTCCGCGCGCCAGCGCATCGATGTTCGGCGTTCGCATCCCACGCGCGCCGTAGCAGCGCAGATGGTCCGCGCGCAGGCTGTCGATCACGATCAGTACGACGTTGCGCCGCTCACTCGCGGCGAGCGCTCGCGAGATCGCACCGAGTGAGCCGCCGGTTGCTAGCCCCGCGGCACCCACCGCAGCCGCGGCTACAAGCTCCCGGCGGCTCATTCGATCCATCGCCGGCCGGTTCAGCGTCCTCGCTCCCATTCAAGAACCGAAACTCGCCTGACGATGCAAAGGTGCGCCGCTACTATCGGCGGCTGGTGTGTCCGGGGGGCGGACTGCTGTGAAGAAGCTCTCTGCCCTCATCCTCTGCGCCGTCGTCGGCGCCCTAGCCGTCGCGCCCCGGGCTGGCGACCATGCCGACGCGGCCGATTCCGCGCAGCGCCCCAACATCGTGGTGCTGATGACCGATGACCAGACGTTGCGCTCGATGCGCGCGCTGCCGCGCACCCGCGCGCTGATCGGCGACGCCGGCGCGCGCTTCGCCAACTCGTTCGTCAGCAACCCGCGCTGCTGCCCGTCGCGTGCGACGTTCCTGACTGGCCAGTACTCGCACAACAACGGCGTCTTCACCAACGGCCCGCCGATCGGCGGCTGGCAGCGGCTACGTGGCACATCGAACTGGCTTCCGAACTGGCTGCAGGGCGCCGGCTATCGGACTGTGCACGTCGGCAAGTTCCTCAACCACTACGGGCTCGACGACCCAACCGAGGTGCCGCCGGGCTGGGACGAGTGGTACGGCACGATCGATCCGACGACCTACCGCTACTACGGCTATACCGTCAACGAGAACGGCGAGCTGCGCACTTACGGTCGCGACCGTGATCCGCGCTTTTACTCGACCGACTTCACCGGGCGACGGTCGGCGGGGATCGTCGAGCGGCTTGCGCCGTCCGCGCAGCCGTTCTTCCTCTCGGTGGCGTTCTTGGCTCCGCATACCGGCAGCCCACACGAGCCGGGCGACCCCGCCGGGCTCGGCACTCCCGCGATCGCCGACCGTCACCGCGGCGCGTTCGCGAGCCTGGCGCTGCCGCGCAGCGGCGCCTTCGACGAGGCCGACGTCTCCGACAAGCCTCCGTTCCTGCGCCGTCCACGGATGCGTGCGGCCAAGGTCTCCGCGATTGAGGCGCTCTACCGCCAGCGGCTGGAGTCGCTGCTCGCGGTCGACGAGGCAGTCGAGCGGATCGTCGCTTCGCTTCAGGCCGGCGGAGAGCTCGACAACACGCTGATCGTCTTCACCTCCGACAACGGCTACCTCGCCGGCGAGCACCGCCTGCCCCACGGCAAGGCGAAGGCCTACGACCCGTCGGTACGCGTGCCACTGCTGATCCGCGGGCCGGGAGTGCCAGCCGGGGCGCAACCCCAGCAGCTGGTCGTCAACGCCGATCTCGCCCCGACGATCCTCGAAGCCGCCCGCGCGACCGCCGGCCGGGTCCTCGACGGGCGCTCCCTGCTGCCGCTCACGCGCGACGCCTCACTCGGCGCCCGCCGGCCGCTGCTGATCGAGATCGCCAAGGGCGCCGCCCTCAAGACCACTGCGATCCGAACCCGTCGCTGGCTCTACGCCGAGCATGCGAACGGCACTCGCGAGCTCTACGACAGCACCACCGACCGCGACCAGCTTCACAGCCTCCACGCCGACCCGGCGCTCGCCGCCGTCCGCGCCAAGCTCGCGCGGCGACTCGCGATTCTGCGCACGTGCCGCGGTCTCAGCTGCCGCCAGCCGCTCAGGCGCTGACCCCCGTTTCAGGCACCATCCGCGTACCAGTTTTTATGCGGGTTTGCGGGGGCTTCGCTCTAATCTCGGCCTAGTGGCAACGAATGGCGATAGTGCCTCCGAACGTGTCCGCGCGTATGAGGCAGTCGTCGAGATCGGGCAGCAGTTGCAGGCGGCCGAGGTCGATGCCGATGCGGTGTTCGCGCTGATCGTCGCGCGGGCGCGCGAGCTGATCGGCACCGATGTGAGCTGGCTCGGGATCGTCGACGACGAGCGACGGATCTTCGTCAAGGTCGCCGTCGGCACCCAGACGGCGGAGTTCGAGGAGATGAACGTGACCGTCGGCACCGGGATCGGCGGGCGGGCGGTCGCCGAGGGCCGGCCGGTGGTCGTACGCAACCAGGCCAAGTACGACGTGCAGATGCCGCCGTCGGTGCACCGCGCGCTCGCGCGCGAAGGGATCGTGTCGATCATCTGCGCGCCGATGTTCCACGACGGGCGTGCGGTCGGGGCGCTCTACGTCGGCTCGCGCGAGCTGACCGACTTCCCACGGCGCGCGGCGGTGCTGCTGACGGCGCTCGCCGCGCAGGCGGCGATCGCGATCGTCAACGCCAACCTCTACGAGCGGCTCTCGCGCCAGAACGAACTGCTCGAGCGGACGTTCGCGCTGCACCGGTCGCTCTCCAGCGCGTCGCTGTCGGGGGCGGACGTCGACGAGATCGTGCACACGCTCGCCAGGCTGATCGGTCGCGACGTCGCGCTGCTGCGCGACGACTCGGACCGCTGGCAGGTGTATGGCCACGGGCCGCCAAGCGGGAACGGCGCCGGCATCGAGCCCGAGCCAACGCACGTCTTCCCGATCCGCGCCCAGGGAACCGAGCTCGGCTCGCTGGCCGTCGTCGGCCGGGACGAGCCGTCGGCGCTGCAGCTCAACGCCCTCCGGCACGGGGCGACGGTCGTCGCGCTCGAGATCATCAAGCAGCGCGCCGCGCTCGACGTCGAGGGGCGGCTGCACGGAGAGCTCCTCGACGAGATCCTGCACGCCGCCGGCGACTGGTCCGAGGGCCTCGCCGGCCGCTGCGAGCGCTTCGGCGTCGACCGCGACTGCAAATGGAATCTGACCGTCTTCGAGCCGAAGCGCGAGGCGCAGGCCTCCGAGCTGCGCGATCTGATCCGGATCGCCGTCGGACACGGACTCGCGCCCGGGCACGCACTGGTCACCCAGCGGGCCAGCCGGGTGATAGTGGCGCTGCACACAGCCGTCGACGTGCGGGAGCGGGCAGCGGCGATGCTCGCGAAGGCGGAGCGCGCCGGGATCCCCGCGATCGCGGGCTCGGGATCCGCTCGACGCGAGCTCCACATCGGGCTGCGTGAGGCCGAGGCGGCGCTACGACTCGCGCGCGAGCGGGAGATCCCGTCTCTCCACACGCTCTACGACGATCTCGGGCCGCTGAAGTTCATGCTCGACGCGCCCGACGCCAAGGAGATGGCCACCCTCGTCGAGGAGACGGTCGGTCCGCTCGCGGAGTACGACACGCGCCGCAACGCGTCGCTGGTCTCGACGGTGCGCGCGTACCTCGAGTCCGGCGAGCACCAGCCCACTACCGCGGACCACTGCCACATCCACGTGAGCACACTGAAGTACCGGCTGAAGCGAGTCGAAGCGGTGCTGGAAAGGTCATTGGGCGACCCGCAGACGCGGTTCGAGCTGCGGCTGGGACTGGCCGTCGCCCACGTTCTCGAGCTCTACCAGCTCGGCCATCCCACCCTCGCGGAGCACTCGTCTAGACCGGACTAGTTACGGCCCGTCATTTCGTCCTCGCAAGCCGAAGAACTAGCCGTCGCACGAAATTAGCATCGCCACGAGTGGGCCGAAGCGCGGCTCCACCGAGGCGAGTTCGAGGTGAGGAGATCAGATGCTGGGCAAGCGATGGATGACGATGGGCGTTGCCGTCCTGCTGACCGCGGTGGCGGTCGGTTGCGGCGACGACGACAACTCCAACGACGGCGGATCGGGCGGCGAGGGAGTGACCGTCGGCCAGGTTTTGTTCGGAGTCGACGCGTACCAGCAGAACCACGAGAGGTACTTCGAGGAGCGGGCCGAGGAGCTCGGCGCCGAGGTGCAAACCGTCAACGGCGAGAACTCCCAGCCGACTCAGGATCGCGTCGTCCGCGACCTGATCAACGCCGGCGTCGACTCGATGATCATCCAGCCCCCCGACCCGGGTGCCGCTACCGGAACGATCCGCGCCGTCCAGGCGGCCGACATCCCGGTGATCGTCTGGGGCAACGGCGAGGTCCAGGGCATCGACCCCGCCCCGTACGTCGCTCTCGACGACCGCAAGCAATCGCGCGAGGCCGGCGCCAACGCCGCTCGGGCGGTCGAGAAAGACTTCCCCGACGAGGGCGTGAAGATGGTCGTCCTGACGATTCCCGGCGTCCCGATCTGCGAGGACTTCCGGATGGGGCCGTTCATCGAGGGCGTCAAGTCCGTCGCCCCCGATGCCGAGATCGTCGCCCAGCCCGACGGCGCAGGCGTGCGGGCGCAGTCGAACAAGGTGATGGAGGACGTGATTCGCAGCGGCGACGACTTCAACCTCGTTACCGCCTGCAACGGCGAGTCGGCGCTCGGCGCGCTGAGCGCTCTCGAGCGGGCAGGCCGCGGCAAGGCGTCGGTCAAGGGCGGCGAGAAGGTGCCGGACACCGAGTACGTCTTCACGATCGACGGCAGCCCGGCGGAGGTCGCGAAGCTGACCGATCCCGGCTCCTCGGTGATGGAGGTGCTGATGCTCACTCCGTACGAGAACGCGCGCAAGCTCGCGGCGCTGACGATCAGGAACGCCAACGGCGATCTCCCGGCCGACTACCGCGACACGGTCGAGGGCCAGCTCGTCGGCCCCGACTGCGAGGCGGCGAACAAGCTGCTCGAGCGCGAGTACGGCGAGACCGTCGACTGCTAGCCAGGAGCCCGAGCTCAACGACACAGAGCCATGTCCGCGCCCGTCAAGACACTCGCGCCCGACCGGGGTCATGCCGGTCGGGCGCGAGTGGGTGCCGCCCTCGAGATCCGCTCCCTCGAGAAGCGTTACGGCGGCGTCCGGGCGCTGGCCGGCGTCGACATGTCGGTCGGGTCTGGAGAGATCCACGGGCTTCTGGGCGCCAACGGCGCCGGAAAGTCGACGTTGTTGCGGATCGTCACGGGCGCCGACCGCGCCGACAGCGGCGAGATCCTGATCGACCGCCAGCCGAACGCGCCGCGCGACGTGCGCGAGGCGCACCAGCTCGGAGTGCGGATGATCTTCCAGCACCAGCACGTGGTTCCGGAGCTCTCGGTCGCCGACAACTTCTGCCTCGGTGAGGAGACGACGCGCGCGGCCGTCCTGCGGCCGGACCGCGACCGCGCGCGGGCCCGCCGGGGCCTTTCCACGGTCGGCCTAGACGTCGACCCCGACGCCGCGCTGTCCGATCTGACCTTCGCGGAGCGCCAGATGGTCGAGATCGGCAAGGCGCTCGAGGCCGAGTCGCGGATCCTGATCCTCGACGAGCCCACCGCGGCAATCGGCAAGGAGGAGTCCGACCGTCTGTTCGCGCTGCTGCGTCAACTCCAGGCGAGCCACGGGACGACGGTGGTCTATGTGTCCCATCGGCTCGAGGAGATCGTCTCGATCTGCGATCGCGTCACCGTGCTGCGCGACGGAGTCGTGGTCGGCGGCATCGCCGTGGAGCCGGAGACGACGCCGCGCGACCTCGCGCACATGGTCGTCGGCCCCCCTCACGGTCCCGCGCGGGGACCGGGCGCGGCGCGTTCAGTTGCAGACGACGCCGCGGTCGCGCTGCGCGCGCACGGGCTCGCCTCGGCCCAAGGTCTCGCGGACGTGAGCCTGGAGGTGCGCCACGGCGAGATCCTCGGCGTCTACGGGATGATGGGCTCGGGACGGACTGAGCTGCTTCGCGCGCTGATGGCCGCCGATCGGCCAACCGCCGGCACGGTCGAGATCGACGGCTCCCCGGTCCGGTTCCGCGGGCCGGCGCAAGCCGTCAAAGCCGGCCTAGGAATGGTGCCCGAGGACCGCCACGCCGACGGGCTCTTCATGATCGCCAGCGTCGCGCTCAACGCGCTGTCGGCATCGCTGTCGCGCTTCAGCCGCGCCGGCGTCGTGCGCGAGTCCGCCGGACGCGTGGCCGCGTCCCGCGTCGCCAAGGAGCTTCGGATCAAGACGCCGTCGCTAGCCACTCCCGTACGCGACCTGAGCGGCGGCAACCAGCAGAAGGTTGTGCTCGCACGCTGGCTGCTCGCTCAGGCGCGCATCCTGCTGCTCGACGACCCGACCGTGGGCGTCGACGTCGGCGCCCGCCGCGAGATCTACCGGACGCTCGACGACCTGCGAGCGAGCGGCATCGCCGTGGTCCTCACCTCATCCGACGCCGACGAGCTGCTCGAGGTCGCCGACCGGATCATGATCATGCGCGAGGGACGCAGCACCTCCACGGTCACACGCGGCCAGGCCGACGGCGACCGCCTGCTGGCGCTGGCGCTCGGAGAGGAGGGCGACGATGCGCCATCGTGAGCTGAGCACGCTCGCCATCCTCGCCGTCGTCTTCGCGGTCTTCGCTTCGATGGCGCCCCAGCTGTTGGAGCCCGACACGATCAAGACGATCGTGCGCCAGGTGGCTCCGGTCGCGATAGCGGGCGCGGCGATCACGCTGGTGATGGTCGCCGGCTCGCTCGATCTCTCGGTGGGCGGCACGATCGCGCTCTCGGGCGTCATCGCCGCGAGCCTCGCGGCGGGCGACTCCCCCATCCCGCTGGCGCTGCTCGGAGGCATCGCGGTCGGAGGCGCGATCGGCCTGGTCAACGCCGGCCTCGTCGTGGGCCTACGGATCAGCTCCGTGATTGCCACGCTTGGCACGCTGTTCGTAGCGCGCGGCATCGCCTTCATCATCAGCGAGGGACGCCCCCAGAGCGTCATCCCTAACGCCGAGTCGTTCTCCACCGCGGGCAACGGAACCTCGTTGGGCATTCCCAACCCCGCCTGGATCATGCTCGCGGTGGTGCTCGCCTTCTGGTTCATGCAGCGCCACACGAAGGTCGGTCGGTACGCGGTCGCGATCGGCTCGAACGAGAGCGCGGCGCGGCTGTCGGGCATCCGCGTCAACCGGGTCCGCATCTTCCTCTTCGTGGCCGCGGGCGTTGCTGCCGGGATCTCCGGCGTGATCCTCGCCGGCCAGTTCAACGGGGATCCGAAGATCGTCGAGGAGGGCTGGGAGTTCGCCGTGATCGTCGCCGCGGTGCTCGGCGGGACCAGCCTGGCGGGCGGCAGGGGCTCGGTGGTCGGAACGCTGATCGGCGCCCTGATCGTGGGCGTGATCGCGTCCGGCCTCAACATCCTCGGCGTCGACAGGTTCTGGCAGTTCGTCGTGCAGGGAGGGGTCCTCGTGGCGGTGGTCGCGGTCGACGACCGCATCGAGCCTTTGCGCGAGCGCCTGCGCGAGCGAAGGCGGCGGGCCGAGCCAGCGGCGCCGGCAGCGGGAGAGGCGAGCTTGTGACGTCACGACTTCCGAGAAGAAGGAGACGAAGATGTACGACTACATAGTGGTGGGCGCGGGCTCCGCGGGCTGCGTGCTGGCGGCACGGCTCAGCGAGGACCCGGACACGTCGGTGCTGCTGATCGAGGCCGGCGGCGACAACCGCGAGGAGCACATGTCGGTGCCGGCGATGTTCGGCCAGCTGTTCAAGACCGCGCACGACTGGGACTACGAGTCCGAGCCGGAGCCGAACCTCGGTGGTCGCAGGAACTACCTGCCGCGCGGCAAGGGTCTCGGGGGCACTTCGGCGCTCAACGGCATGGTCTACATCCGCGGCCACCGCGACGATTTCGACGGCTGGCGCGACGAAGGCAACCCAGGCTGGGGCTACGAGGACGTCCTGCCGTACTTCATCAAGGCCGAGGACAACGTCCGCGGCGCGTCTGAGTACCACGGCGTGGGCGGACCGCTGACCGTCAGCGACCACAGGTACGAGCACCCGATCAGCAGAGCCTGGTACGAGTCGGCGCTGAACGCCGGGTTCCCCGCGAACGCCGACTTCAACGGCCCCGAGCAAGACGGCGCTGGCTTCTACCAGGTGACCCAGCGCGAGGCGAGCCGCTGGTCGACGGCCACGGCCTACCTCTACCCGGCGCTCGAGCGGCCGAACGTCGAGGTGCGGACGCACACGTTCGTCAATCGAATCCTGATCGAGGACGGCCGCGCCGTCGGCGTCGAGGTCGAGCACCTGAGCGAGGTCAGCGAGGTCAGGGCGAGCCGCGAGGTGATCGTCTCCACCGGCGTCTACAACAGCCCGCAGCTGCTGATGCTCTCCGGCATCGGCCCGCGCGAGCAGCTGACCGGCTTCGGAATCGACTGCCTCGTCGACCTCCCGGTCGGCGAGGGGCTCCAGGACCACGCCGGGATCTTCCTGCAGTACGCGACCGACACCGAGACGATGCGGACGGTCGGGACTCCGGAGAACCTCGAGCTCTGGCGCGAGAAGCGCGAGGGGCCGCTGACGTCGAACGTCGTCGAGGTCGGCGGATTCTTCCGCTCGCGGCCCGACCTCCCGCGCCCCGACGTGCAGACGACGATCATGCCGATCGGCTGGGCCGAGGAGGGCCTGGCAGAGGTCAAGGACGACCAGTTCATGATCCTCCAGTGGCTGCTGCGCCCGCAGACGACCGGCAGCGTGCGGCTGCGCTCGGCGACGCCGACGGCCAAGCCGCGGATCGTCAATAACCACCTCGACCACGCGGACGACATGCGGTCGATGATCGACGGGCTGCGACTGCAGCTGAAGATCGCCGAGCAGGAGCCGCTGCGCAGTCACGAACGCGCGGTGCTCCAGGCGCCGTCCGCCTCCGCCAGCGACGCCGAGTTCGAGCAGTACCTGCGCGCTGGGGTGCTGAGCTGCTACCACGCCACGTCGACGTGCCGGATGGGCCACGTCGTCGACTCCGAGCTCAAGGTGCACGGCGTCGAGGGGCTGCGCGTGGCGGACGCGTCGGTGATGCCGTTCATGGTCAACGGCAACCCGAACGCCGCGACGATCATGATCGGGGAGAAGGCATCTGACCTGATCAAGGGCGTCGACCGGGCCGGAGCCCCGTCAGCGAGCACGGCATGAGCGTGCAGCAGGCCGTCCAACCGACCCGACCCGACCGGGCCTCGATCCTGGCGGCGCTCCATGCATGCGTCGAGCGCGGCGAGGCGATCCTCGGCGCCGGGGCGGGCACCGGGATATCGGCGAAGTTCGAGGAGCGCGGCGGAGCCGACCTGATCCTCGTCTACAACTCGGGCCGCTACCGGATGGCGGGGCACGGGTCGCTGGCCGGCCTGCTGCCGATCGGCGACGCTAACGCCGTCGTCGCCGAGATGGGCGAGCGCGAGATCCTGCCCGCCGTCGTCGAGACACCCGTCATCGCCGGCGTCAACGGCACCGACCCGACCCGTTCGATGACCAAGCTCGTCGAGCAGTTGCACGGTCTCGGGTTCTCGGGAGTGATCAATTTCCCGTCGCACGGGGTGATCGACGGCCAGTGGCGCAAGAGTCTCGAGGACACGGGCTTCGGTTACGACCGCGAGGTGGCGATGATCGCCGCCGCGGCACGGCTGGGAGTCTTCACGATGGCCTACGTCTTCGACGAAGACGACGCACGCGCGATGATCGGCGCGGGCGTCGACGTGGTCGTCGCCCACATGGGGCTCACCACGGGTGGCAGCATCGGAGCCAGCGAGGATCTCGCCGGCGCACTCGACGACTCGGTTCGCAAGGTCACGGCAATCGCCGAGGCATCGACCGCCGCGGCCGAAGACGTGATCGTCCTCTGTCACGGGGGTCCGATCGCCACGCCCTACGACGCCGAGTACGTGCTGACGCGAACGCCAGCGGTCGGCTTCGTCGGCGCCTCGAGCATGGAGCGGCTTCCGGTCGAGACCGCGCTCGAGGACACGACGCGCGTCTTCAAGCAAGTGAAGGTCGTGGACTGATGGCCGCGCCCGTCGTAGCGATCGTCGGTTCCTTCGACACCAAGGGCGTCGAGCTGCGCTGCCTTGCCGACGCCGTGACCAAGCACGGCGCGGCGCCGCTGCTCGTCGACTGCGGGGTGCTCGGCGAGCCGAGCGTCGAGGTCGACGTCGCGGCGGAGGCGATCGCCGAGCGGGCGGGGACCTCACTCGCCGCGCTGCGCGACGACAACGATCGTGGCGCGGCGGTGGGCGCCCTCGGCAGGGCCGTCGCCGGCCTGCTGCGCGAGCTGCACAACAAGGACGAGGTCCACGGCCTGGTCGCGGCCGGCGGATCGAACAACGCGACGCTGTTCGCGCTCGCGGCCGAGGGCCTGCCGTTCGGGGTGCCAAAGCTGCTGGTGTCGACGGTCGCCGCGGGCGACACCCGCCCCTACGTCAACGCGGCCGACGTCAGCCTGCTCTACCCGATCGTCGACATCGAAGGGCTCAACGCCATATCGCGCAACGTGCTGCGCCGTGCCGGAGCGTCAATCGCGGCGATGGCGAGCGAGGTCGCGGCCACCGGCGAGGTCGACCGAACCTCGGACGTCGTCGCCGCCACGATGTTCGGCGTCACGACTCCGTGCGTCAGCGCGGCGCGCGAGCAGCTCGAGGCCGGCGGCGACGAGGTGCTCGTCTTCCACGCAACGGGCGTCGGCGGGCAGTCCTTCGAGCGCCTGATCGATACCGGCCGGATCGACGCCGCGCTCGACATCACGACAACCGAGCTGGCCGACGAGGTCGCCGGCGGCACCCTGTCGGCGGGCCCGAACAGGCTCGAGGCCGCGGGGCGGGTGGGCATCCCGCAGGTGGTGTCGACCGGAGCGCTCGACATGGCGAACTTCGGCCCGCTGGCCACCGTCCCGCCTAGCCTGCGCGACCGGCGCCTCTACGCGCACAACGAGAACGTCACGCTGATGCGGATCGAGCCCGGCGAGTCGCGCGCAATCGGCCGCATGCTGAGCGACAAGGTCAACCGCGCACGCGGACCGGTGGCCGTTCTGCTGCCACTCGGCGGCGTCTCCGCGCTCGACTGCCCCGGCGGAGAGTTCGAGCACCCAAAGTCGAACGCGGCGCTCTTCGACGCGATCCGGCAGGGCGTCGGCCCCGCGGTCGAGCTGATCGAGACCGACCTGCACGTAAACGACCCGGCGTTCGCGGAGCTCGCCGTGGCGACGCTCACCCGCCTCCGGGCCGACCACACCGAGACGAGGAGACACGATGGATCTCGAGCATGAGTTTACGTTCACCGCGAGGGTCGAGGCGCCCGTGCCCGTGGGCGCCGGTCCGTTCGGCGACCGCTCGATCTTTGAGGTAGTCGGCGGCGAGGTGACCGGCGACCGCATCCGTGGGGAGGTCGGCTCCGGCAGCGGGGACTGGGTTTTGATCGGCGACGACGGCTTCGGCCGGCTCGACGCGCGGATGACGGTCCACACCGACGACGGCGCCCACCTCTACGTCGAGTTCCGGGGCCTGCTCGAGCTCAACGAGGCCACCGGGGCGGCGATGTCCGGCGAGCGGGCGAGCGACTACGGCGACCACTACGCCCGCATCGCTCCAAGGCTCGAGACCGGCGACTCCCGCTACGCCTGGGTGAACCAATCCCTGTTTTTGGGCGAGGGCCGGGTCCTCCCCGGGCCGGTCATCGAGTACCGCGTCTCCAGAGTCGTCTAGGCCGGCGAGGACGGTGGCCGGCTCGCGCCTCGCTCCAGGCGCCCCATGACGACGCGTGCGCCGATGGTCTGGCGCCCGAGCGAACGGGCGCAATCCGACTCGCGCCTCGGGCGCTACATGGCCTGGCTGTCTGACCGCCACGGCGAGTCTTTCGCCACCTACGACGACCTCTGGGCCTGGTCGGTCAGGCGCCCGGATTTGTTCTGGGAGTCGATCTGGGACCACTTCGACATACGCTCGGAGGGCGAGTGCGAGGCGGTGCTGACCGACAGCGCGATGCCGGGAGCGACGTGGTTCGAGGGGACGCGGCTCAACTACGCCGAGCACGCGCTGCGCAACCGGCACGACCGCCGCCCCGCCCTCGTCGAAGTCGGCGAACGCGGCGACCGGTGCGTGCTTTCCTGGGACGAGCTCGCCGGAGCGGTCGGAAGCGTCGGCGCCTGGCTGCGCGAGCAGGGCATCGGTTGCGGCGACGTCGTCGCCGGGTACGTGCCCAACCGCGCCGCGACGGCGATCGCGTACCTCGCCTGCGCCACTGTCGGCGCCACCTGGGCGTCGTGCTCGCTCGAGCTGAGCCCCGCCGCCGCTCTCGATCGCCTCGGTCAACTGGCTCCCGCCGTGTTGCTGGCCGGCAGCGGCTACACCTACGGCGGTCGCGTGTATGACCGTCGCGAGGCCGTGGCGCGGCTGGCCGCGTCGCTGGACGGCCTGCGCCACCTGGTCCTCGTCGAGCACGAGGGTCTCGGCTCGCTGCCGGGAGATATCGACGCCGAGGACTGGGAGAAGGTCGCCGGCTCCCCCCGCGAGCCCCGATTCGAGCGAGTGCCCTTCGCCCATCCCCTCTGCGTCCTGTTCTCGTCCGGGACCACGGGGAAGCCGAAAGGGATCGTCCACGGGCACGGCGGCCTGCTGCTCGATCACATCCGCCACCACGCGCTGCACCTCGATCTCGGCCCCGACGACACGTTCTCCTTCTTCACCAACACCAGCTGGATGGTCTGGAACTGGCTCGTCGCGGGCCTGCTGGTCGGATCGACCGTCGTGCTCTACGACGGCAGTCCCACCCACCCCGAGCTCGACTCCCAGTTCGCGCTCGCGGCACGCGAGCGCGTCAGCGTCATGGGCACGAGCGCCTCGTACGTGACGGCGTGCGCGAAGGTCGGCCTGGCTCCCGGCCGAGATCATGACCTGGGCGGACTACGCGCCCTCGTCGTCACCGGGTCGCCGTTGCCGCCGGCCTCCTACCACTGGATCGGCGAGTCGGTGAGCAGCCGCGTGTGGCCGGTGTCCAGCAGCGGCGGCACCGACGTCTGCTCGGCATTTGTCAGCGGCTGCCCGCTACTGCCGGTTCGGGCGGGCGACATCCAGTGCAGATGCCTGGGCGCGGCGGTCGAGGTGTTCGACGAGGCGGGGCACCCCGTCGTCGGGGAGGTCGGCGAGCTCGTGATCACCGTGCCGCTGCCGTCGATGCCGATCGCGTTCTGGGGCGACAGTGACGGCAGCGCATACCGTGCGGCCTACTTCGAGGACTTCCCCGGCGTCTGGCGGCACGGTGACCTCGCGAGGGTGAACGAGGACGGATCGGTCAGGATCCTCGGGCGCTCCGACGCCACGCTCAACCGGCACGGCGTGCGGGTCGGGACCGCCGAGATCTACGACGTCGTCGACGCGTTTCCCGAGGTGCGAGACAGCCTCGTCGTCGGCATCGACGAGCCGGGCGGCGGCTACTGGATGCCGCTCTTCATCGTTCTCCACGCGGAGGCCCAACCGAACCTGGACATCGAGGGCAGGATCGTCGCCGCCCTCCGCGCGTCTGCGTCGCCCCGCCACGTGCCCGACGAGGTGCTCCGGCTCCGCTCGTTGCCGCGGACGCTGACCGGCAAGCGGCTGGAGGTGCCGATCAAGCGCATCCTGATGGGCCGCGACCCCGACGACGTCATCAGTCGCGAGACCGTCTCCGAGGCGCACACGCTCGACCATTTCGCAACGCTGGCCCGGGCGCGTCACGCCGCGCCAAGGGTGCGGAGCCAGTGACAGGCCAGCCGGCAATGCCCCGTCTCAGTCCCCACCCCGGCATTGGCGCGACGACGATCGGCGATATCCGGGTGGCCTACAACGTCGCGGGCGATGGCTTGCGTGCCATCCTGATCCACGGGCTAGCTCAGGACCACACGATGTGGGCGAGCCAGCAAGGCGACCTCTGCGAGTTCACCACGCTCGCCTACGACCTGCGCGGGCATGGCGACACGACGCTAGGGCGCGCCGAGGGCACGCTGGCGCAACTCGGTCGCGACCTGATCGAGCTGCTCGAGCAGCTGGGACCGAGCGCCTGTGTCGGCTTCTCGCTCGGCGGCGCTGTCGCGCTCTGGGCGGCATCCGAACGCCCGGACCTAGTCGAGCGCGTGGTCGTGATCGCAACCTCGTCGGTCGTCGGCTCCAATGCTGTCGTCGACCTGACGCGACGCATCTCCCTTGTCGAAGCGGAGGGCGCTGACGCGATCCGCGACATGTTGAGCCGGGACACTGCCGCGCAGCTGTCCGACGGGTTCGCCGACGTCGGCGGTGTCATCGCCGAACGACTGCACGCAGCTCGCAATCCCGGCGGCTATCTCAATGGCCTGCGTGCGATGCGCGGCATGCAGGACCGCTCGCTGCATCGAAGGCTGGTCTACGTACGGAGTCGAGTAGTGGTGGTCGGGGCGGAGTGCGACGAAATCTGCCCCCCGCGCGCTGCCGAGCTCCTGCTCGAAGGACTCCCCGACGCGCGCTTTGCGCAGATTCCAGGCGCTCGCCATCTGGCCAGCTACACCGCGACCGCCACGATCACGCGCCTCATCCGCTCCGGGCTCGAGACCAGCCCGCGCTAGGCGTCGGCGTCGTCGCGGCGGGCGGTGACCCGCTCCTCGAGCTGCTTCATGACGTCGGGGTCGCGCAGCGTGGTGACGTCGCCGAGCTCCTTGCCGTTGGCGATGTCGCGCAGCAGGCGGCGCATGATCTTGCCGGAGCGGGTCTTCGGCAGGTCATCGGCCCAGACGATGCGCTTCGGGCGGGCGAGCTTGCCGATCCGCTGGGCGACCTGCTCGCGCAGCTCGGCGATCAGGTCGTCGTCGCCATCCTGGTCGCCCTCGAGCGTTACGAACGCGCAGATCGACTGGCCGGTGTCGTCGTCGGCTTGGCCGATCACCGCGGACTCGGCGACGCGCGGGTGCGACACAAGCGCCGACTCGACCTCCGCCGTCGAGAGACGGTGGCCGGAGACGTTGATCACGTCGTCGACGCGGCCGATCACCCAGATGTAGCCGTCGGGATCCTTGCGCGCGGCGTCGCCGACGAAGTAGGTCGTCGGGCCGAACTTCGAGAAGTAGGTCTCCTTGAAGCGCTCGGGGTCCTTGTAGAGCGTGCGCAACATCCCCGGCCAGGGACGGCGCAGGATCAGCAGGCCCTGGGCGTCGTCGACCTCATTGCCATCCTGGTCGACGACCGCGGCATCGATGCCGGGCAGCGGTCTGGTCGCCGACCCGGGCTTGGCCGCGGTGATGCCGGGAATCGGACTGATCAGCGTGTGGCCGGTCTCGGTCTGCCACCAGGTGTCGATGATCGGACAGCGCTCGCCGCCGATCACGACGTGGTACCAGACCCACGCCTTCGGATTGATCGGCTCGCCGACCGTTCCGAGCAGGCGCAGCTTCGACAGGTCGTGACGCTGCGGGTACTCGGCGCCCCACTTCATGCAGGCGCGGATCGCCGTTGGCGCGGTGTAGAAGAGTGTGACGCCGTAACGGGCGCAGAGCTCCCACCAGATGTCCTTGTCGGGGTAGTCGGGCGCGCCCTCGTACATCACCGACGTCGCGCCGTTGGCAAGCGGCCCGTAGACGATGTAGGTGTGGCCGGTGACCCAGCCGACGTCGGCTGAGCACCAGTAGACGTCCTGCTCGGGCTTGAGGTCGAAGAGGTTCTTGTGCGTCCAGGCTGTGCCGGTCAGGTAACCGCCGGTCGTGTGGAGGATTCCCTTCGGCTTCGCGGTTGAGCCGGAGGTGTAGAGGACGAACAGCGGATGCTCGGCGTCGAGCGGCTCGGCCGGGCACTCCGGGTCGGCCTGCTCGAGCGCCTCGTGGAACCAGACGTCGCGGCCGTCGCGCATCTCGACCTCGTCGCCGGTGTTCTTGACGACGACGACGATCTCGATCGCCGGCAGGTCGTCGAGGAAGGCGTCGACGCCCGGCTTGACCGGGGCGGTCTTGCCCTTGCGGCGGGCACCGTCGGCCGTGATCAACGCCTTCGCCTCCGAGAACTCCATTCGCTCACGGACCGACTCCGGCGCGAAGCCGCCAAAGACGACGTTGTGTGGAGCGCCGATCCGCGCGCAGGCGAGCATTGCGACGACGACCTCGGGGATCATCGGCAGGTAGATCCCGACGACGTCGCCGGGCTTGACGCCGTGGTCCTTGAGCGCGTTGGCGAGCCGCTGGGTGTCGCGCAGCAGATCGGCGTAGGTGAGGTCGCGCTCCTCGCCCTCCTCCCCACGCCAGTGAAACGCGACGCGGTCGCCGTTGCCGGCCTCGACGTGACGGTCGAGGCAGTTGTAGGAGACGTTCAGCTTGCCGCCCTCGAACCACTTGTAGAACGGCGCCTCGGAATCGTTGAGCACCGTGTCCCACGGCTCGAACCAGTGCAGGTCCTCGGCCTGCTTTGCCCACCAGCCCTGCGGGTCGCGCTCCGCCTCCTCGTAGATGGTGGGATCGCTCAGCAGCGCCTGCTCGGCGAACTCGGCCGGCGGGTCGAAGGTCTCCTGGTCGAGCAGCTCGGCGATTCGCTGGTCGACGTTGGACGCGGCGCTGGACTCCATCACTCTCCCTCTAGCTGGTCCTCGTGTTCTACCGCGTCGTGGCCGCGGGCGGGGTCGCCGCTGCCGGTGACTCAGGCTCGTCCACGTGCCGGTCCAGCAGCCCGCGTCCAGTCGCAACCTCTGCCCCGAGCCCCGTCTCCGAGCGCACGTAGAGCTCGTCGAAGTCGTGCTCGGCGCGCGTCTCCTCCTTGCTCAGCACCGTGCCAAGCCAACAGCCGATGAAGCCGAGCGGAATCGAGACGATGCCCGGATTGGCGAGATCCCAGCCGATCGGCGACCCCTCAGCATCCGGCCCTGGCCAAACGCCCGGGCTGACGATCACCAGGAAGATCGAGCTGATCGTGCCGACCAGGACGCCGGTGACTGCGCCGGTCGTGTTGAAGCGCCGCCAGGTCAGCGACAGCAGCAGCGCCGGGAAGTTCGCGCTCGCGGCGACCGCGAAGGCGAGGCCGACCATGAACGAGACGTTCAGCCCCTCGCCACCGATCACGGCGATCGCGATCGTCGCGGCGCCGATCACGCCAGCGGCGATCCGCGCGACGTAGACCTCCTCGTGCTCGGAGTCCTTGCCCTTGCGGACGATGTTCGACCAGACGTCGTGGGCGACGGCGCCGGACGCGGAGATCACAAGCCCGGCCACGACCGCGAGGATCGTCGCGAATGCGACGGCCGCGATGATCGCCAAGAAGAGGTCGCCGCCGACGGTGCCGGCGCCGCCGCCGAGCTCCTCGGCGAGCAGCGGCGCGGCGAGGTTTCCGCCGGTACCGGCGGCCTCCTCGCCGCCGGTACCGAGGAAGGCGCGGGCCCCGAAGCCGAGGAACGTGGTCATCACATAGAAGACCCCGATCAGGCCGACCGCCCAGACGACCGACGAGCGGGCCGCCTTGGCGTCCGGGACCGTGAAGAAGCGCATCAGGATGTGCGGCAGGCCGGCGGTGCCGAGCACCAACGCAAGCCCGAGCGAAAGCGTGTCGAGCGGCGAGTCGAGGAACAGGCCGGGCTTGAGGTAGGCATCACCCTCGGGCGAGGCGTCCTTGGCCTGGTTGAAGAGATCGATCGGATTGAAGCCCACCCGCTCGAGCACGAACAGCGATAGCACGATCGTTGCCGTCATCAGCAGGATCGCCTTGATGATCTGGACCCACGTCGTGGCGAGCATCCCGCCGAAGATCACGTAGGTGAGCATGAAGACGCCGGTCACGATCACCGACACCGAGAAGTTGATCCCGACCAGCGCCTCGATCAGCACACCGGCGCCGACCATCTGGGCGATCAGGTAGAAGCCAGCGACCGCGAGCGTGCCGAGCGCCGCGGCGGCGCGTGCCGGCCGCTGGTTGAGCCGGTAGGAGAGGACGTCGGCCATCGTGTACTTGCCGGTGTTGCGCATCCGCTCCGACAGCAGGAACAGCACGGTCAGGAAGGCGACGAGGAACCCAACCGAGTAGAGGAAGCCGTCGAAGCCGAACAGGAAGATCAGGCCGGCGATGCCGAGGAACGACGCGGCCGACATGTAGTCGCCCGCGATCGCGAATCCGTTCTGGGCACCGGTAATGCCGCGACCGGCGGCCCAGAAGTCCGTCGCCGACGTCATCCGCTTCGACGCGAAGTAGGTGATGACGAGGGTGATCCCGACTACGACGGCGAAGATCGACAACGCGAGCTCGTTGAGGTCTGCCGCCAGCGGGGCGATCATCGCCGGGCCTTCGTCTGGTCAGCCGCCTTCAGCGCAACACGGCGCGCCTCCTCGGCGAGCGGATCGAACTCACGGTTCGACTTGCGCAGGTACCACCAGGCGAGACCCCAGGTCATCACGAACTGGCTCAGCGCCAGCAGGTAGCCGACCGTCAGACCCTCGTAGACCGACTCCCCCATGAAGTCAGGCGCATAGCCGGCGAGCAGGATGAAGCCGACGTACCAGATGAGGAAGAACGCGGTCGCCGGATAGACGAACCGGTTGCGGGTTCGGACCAGCCGTCGGAACTCTGACGATTGCTCGGCGGCGCGCCAGTTGATCTCCGCAGGACGCTCGCTGGCGCCGCTGCCCGCGGGCTGCTCGGCCATCACGTCTCCTCTCTCCGCGTCCCGGCCCTCAGCCGGTGCCCGAGTTATTCCCCGGCTGCGCATTTCGAATCGCGGCGAAGCCCAACGACGTGTAGCCGCGCGGCATAGAGGGGAAGAGGAGCGCAGGCTCCGGCGCGCTCCTCGCGAGTGGCGGGAGCGCCCCACTGACCTACAGGAGGAAGCGCATGGCCACAGAGCGAACAGGCGGCAACACTGGCGGGATCGGCCTCGGAGGCATCTTGGTGATCGTCGGGATCGTCGTGATGATCGTATGGAGCCTCGTGCTCGGGATCATCATCGCGCTCGTCGGCCTCATCGCCTTCGGCGGCTTCGCGAAGGGCAAGTGGTACTGACGGTCAAGGCGACGACCGGAATCGAACCGGTGTAAACGGCTTTGCAGGCCGCTGCGTAGCCACTCCGCCACGTCGCCAGGTGATGCGGGCTGAAGCCTACCGGCGCGCGCAAGGCACGCCGGTGGCTGAGCTGTCGCTCTCCTCGAAGGCTAGGCGCCGAGGCGCTGCTCGAGGTCCTCGAGCTGGGCACGGATGCCAGCCGGGAGCTGGTCGCCGAACTTGGCGAGGTGCTCCTTGACCTGGGGCAGCTGGGCCTTCAACGCATCTGGATCGACGCACAGCAGCTCGTCGAGGTCGGCGGCATCGATGTCGAGGCCGTCGGTGTTGAGGTCGGAGGCCGCGGGGACCATGCCGAACGGCGTGTCCTCAGCGGCGCCCTCGCCGTTGGTGCGGCGGAAGACCCACTCGAGCACGCGACTGTTCTCGCCGAAGCCCGGCCAGAGGTAGCGGCCGCCCTCGTCCTTGCGGAACCAGTTGACGTAGAAGACCTTCGGCAGGACGGCGCCGTCACGCTCGCCGATCTTCAGCCAGTGGGCCATGTAGTCGGCCATGTTGTAGCCGCAGAACGGCAGCATCGCGAACGGGTCGAATCGCAGCTGGCCGACCTGGCCGGCGGCGGCGGCGGTCGTCTCCGACGACATCGTCGCGCCGAGAAAGACGCCGTGCTCCCAGTCGCGCGCCTCGGTGACGAGCGGCACGACGGTCGAACGGCGACCACCGAACAACATCGCGTCGATCGGCACACCGGCCGGGTCCTCCCACTCCGGGGCGATCGCCGGGTCCTGGGCGGCCGGCACCGCGAAGCGGGCGTTCGGATGGGCGGACGGGGTGTCGGACTCCGGCGTCCAGTCGTTGCCGTGCCAGTCGGTCAGGTGGGCCGGCGGCTCGTCGGTCATCCCCTCCCACCAGATGTCGCCGTCGTCGGTCTTGGCGCAGTTGGTGAAGACCGTGTTGCGCTCGATCGTCGCCATCGCGTTCGGGTTCGTCTTCTCACCCGTTCCCGGCGCGACGCCGAAGAAGCCGGCCTCCGGGTTGATCGCGTAGAGGCGGCCATCGGAGCCGAACTTCATCCACGCGATGTCGTCGCCGACCGTCTCGACGGTCCAGCCCTCGAGCGTCGGGATCAGCATCGCAAGGTTCGTCTTGCCGCAGGCCGACGGGAAGGCGGCGGCGATGTACTTGCTCTCCCCCGCCGGCGACGTCAGCTTGAGGATCAGCATGTGCTCAGCCATCCAGCCCTCGTCGCGCGCCATCACCGAAGCGATCCGCAGCGCAAAGCACTTCTTGCCGAGCAGCGCATTGCCGCCGTAGCCCGAGCCGAACGACCAGATCTCGCGAGTCTCCGGGTAGTGGACGATGTACTTGTTGTCCGCGTTGCACGGCCACGGTACGTCCTCGACTCCCTCGGCCAGCGGCATGCCGACCGAGTGCACGCACGGGACGAACTCGCCGTTCTCGCCGAGCGCGTCGAGCGCGCCCTGGCCCATGCGCGTCATGACGCGCATTGAGACGGCGACGTAGGGCGAGTCGGTCAGCTCGATGCCGATGTGGGCGATCGGCGAGCCGAGCGGGCCCATCGAGAACGGCACGACGTACATCGTGCGGCCCTCCATGCAGCCGTCGAAGAGCTCGTTGAGGCTCTCGCGCATCTCCGCTGGAGCGCGCCAGTTGTTCGTCGGGCCGGCGTCGGCCTCGTTCTCGGAACAGATGAAAGTGCGGTCCTCGACGCGCGCCACGTCGCCTGGATCGGAGAGGGCGAGATAGGAGTTGGGACGCTTGGCCTCGGAGAGGCGCTCGAAGGTCCCCGCGTCGACGAGCGTCTGACAGAGCGAGTCGTACTCCTCGGCGCTGCCGTCGCACCAGTGGATCGCGTCCGGCTTGGTGAGGGCGGCGATCTCCTCCACCCAGGCGACGAGCTTCTTGTTCTGAGTGGGGGGCGCGGTCATCTCGCTCATGGGGCTCACGACGGGGGTCTGCTCCTCGGTGGCTGGCATTCCAGGCGCTGCGGACGCTTCGGGGGACCGAAGACGGTACCGGACCGTCAGGCGGCTATGATTCCCGCTCGCGCGGATGTAGCTCAGCTGGCTAGAGCGTCTGCTTGCCATGCAGAAGGTCGTGGGTTCGAATCCCATCATCCGCTCCTCAGAAAGCCCCGCTCCGGCGGGGTTTTCTCGTTAAGGAGTCGTAGCAGTCAGCTGCACCTCAGCGTGCTCTCGAGCGCTCCAGGTGGAGGCCGTGGCAGGTCGTTCTCGGGCGCTACGTCAGCTGGCGCGCGAGTTGGATCGCTACCTCGCGGCATCGGCCTGAGGGCGGATACGGCCCGCCGTGCGAGGCTCGGCTCGTCGGCGAAGATCACGACCGTCGAGTCGGCGTAAACCTCGATCTGGCGACCAGCGTCGGCGACCGGAACGCCTCGCCGTCGCGAGAGAGCAGGCCGGTTACCGGGCGCGTAGTCGCGATAGGTTCGCGCGCAGGCTCGCCAGACCTGTACCTGCAGCGGCGGCGCACAACCGCCCTCTCCGCCCTCCGGGAGCTCGCAGTCGCCGTAGATGTAGGAGATCGTGTCGCGGCCATCGCACTGCAGCAGCACTGTCTCGAGCGCCAGGCCCTCGAACTCCCTGCCGAGCGAATATGCCTTGGGGGTCTGCCTCTCGCCCTCGTCCAAGCACCCCTCCCCGACGATCTCGATCTTCGTGTCCTGACGCTCGTTCCGATCGCCACACCCGACGATCGAGAGCAGCACGACGCCGAGCAGCAGCGCGATCGTCCTTCCCACCTTCCCATCCAGCCACATGCCCTCATGGTCGCAGTGACCACATGTTCAACCTCGCGCTGCAGGGGTATCCGTCCGACAGGCAATCCAAGGAGCGACGCCATGACCGAGGAGCGCGACCACTACGACCCGCTGGTGGACGAGGAGGAAGAGGCTGCCGCGGAGGAAGCGGCGGAGATCGGTGGGCCCGATCCGGAGCCGGGGGTCGATCCGGCCGAGCGCGCGCTCGTCGAGGGCGGCGAGGGCTGGGCGGAGGGGTTCGAGGGCGCGGAGGAGCAGCTCGAGCGCAACGCCTCGCACGAGGACCGTGGGGCGAACCCGATGCGCGATGCCGGCGAGGACGAGGAGGATGCGGGAAGCACCTATGGCGAGGCCGACCACTCCGGGGCGCAGGGCGACGACTCCTGAGTCGCGGGCGGGGCCTATTGTCCGCCGTATGGCCTACACCACCGCCGAGGGACGACAGGAGCTACTGGAGTCGCTCGCGAACGCGATCGACGACCTGGGGTTTGCGCTCGCGGCGCTGGGAGCCGCCTACGAGCAGCTCGACGTGATGTCGGCCGACAAGCTCGAGGAGGAGCTCTTCGGCCCGGTTCAGCGGGCGTATGGACGGGCGAAGCGGACCTATGCGGCGTTCGCGGATCGGGCCGGTCTGGAGGCCGAGTCTTTCGCCCCCCAAGAGGCCGGGCTTCCGTCGACCGGAGCGATCGGGTTCATTGGCGAGGCGGTCAACGCCATCGCTTCCGCCGGCGGCAAGCTTGCGACCCTGCAGGATGCGCCGGAGCTGCTCGAGGTCGGTGACGTCGAGCTACGCCAGGGCGTGGCTGAGGTACGCGAGCTGATCGACCCGCTCGCCCACGTGGCGCGCGAGCTCCTCCGCCGGCTCGGTCGCTAGACGCTTCCCGGCGCCGCCGCGATCAGCGCAAGCTTCTCCGCCCGCGGCAGCCGCTTGATCCGCGCCTCCTCACGCAAAGCCGCCGAACGATCTGCCGCCTCGAACACCGCCGCCAGCTCGACCGGACGCCTGCTGCGCGTGTAGCGGCTCGCCGTGCCGGCGCCGTGCTCGGCAATCCTGCGCTCGACATCGGTCGTCCAGCCGCAGTAGAGGCTGTCGTCGATGCAGCGCAACAGGTAGACGAATGCCATGCTGCGGACTTCGATGCCACGCATCATCGACCTCTCCGCCCCAATCCGCCAGGACCCGGCCGAGCTGCCAGAGCAGCTGCGGACCGACATCGCCTACACCGACCACGCCGGCGGGGCGCGCGACATCGAGACGCTGACGGGAGTCACGCCTGACCTGCTGCGCGACGGCGAGGGCTGGACGGTCGAGACGTTCACGAACTTCGGCACCCACAGCTCGACCCACGTCGACGCCCCGTGGCACTACAACTCGACGATCGACGGCAAGCGTGCGCAGTCGATCGACGAGCTGCCGCTCGACTGGTTCTACCGGCCGGGCGTCGTCCTCGACATGACCGCCAAGGCCGACGGCGACGCGGTCACGATGGACGAGGTCGAGGCGGATCTGGAGCGGATCGGCCACCAGCTGCAGCCGTTCGACATCGTGCTGGTGCGCACCGGTCGCGACGCCTTCTACGACGAGCCTGGCTACATGGCGCTCGGCCCCGGCGTGACCGCCGAGGCGACGCACTGGCTCTATGAGCGTGGCGTGCGCGTGATGGGAATCGACGCCTGGGGCTGGGACGCACCGCTCTGGATGCAGGCTGAGGAGGCGAAGCAGCGTGGCGAGCCGGAAATCTTCTGGGCCGCGCACCAGGCCGGGCTCGCCTACTCGCAGATCGAGCGGCTGTTCAACCTCGGCGAGCTGCCGGCGACCGGCTTCACCGTCGCCTGCTTCCCGCTCAAGATCGTCGGCGGCAGCGCCGGGCCGACTCGCGCCGTAGCGATCCTCGACGATTGAGCCGGCGCCCGTCGGGCGATGATCTAGCCGTGATCGTCGAGCGACTGACCGCCCAGCTGCTGGCCGGCGCACCCGCCAGCGACCCAGTCGCAGTCGCCGAGCGGCTGCTGGCAATCCAGGGGCAGGACCTACGTGGGGCGCGGCTGGCGGTTCGGGCACGCACGAACGGACTGTCGGTCAGCGACGTCGACGGCGCACTGGCGAATCGCACACTGCTGATCAGCTGGGTCAATCGCGGCACGCTGCACCTAATCCGCGCCGCGGACTATCCGTGGCTGCATGCCCTGACCGCCCCGACGCTCCTGACCGCAAACGCTCGACGGCTCGAGCAGGAGGGCGTCAGCCCAGCAGCGGCGCAGCGCGGCGTGACGGCGATCGAGCGCGCGCTGGCCGAGCACGGCCCGCAGACGCGCGACCAGCTGCGCGAGCACGTTACGGCGGCGGCCGGAGCGTCCGCCGGCCAGGCACTGCTCCACGTGCTGCTGCTCGCCAGTCTGCGCGGGCTGACGGTGCGCGGGCCGATGGTCGGCAAGCAGCAGGCGTACGTGCTGGTGCGCGACTGGCTCGGCGAGCAGCCGCCGGTCGACCGCGCCGACGCGCTCGCAGAGCTGGCGCGCCGCTACCTCGCCGGTCACGGCCCGGCGAACGACCGCGATCTTGCCCGCTGGGCCGGTCTGCCGTTGCGCGACGCGCGGGCCGGGTTGAAGGCGATCGCACCGGAGCTGGAGCGGCGCGAGGACGGCCTGCTCGACCTCATCAAGCGACCTCCGCCCGCCGAGCTACCGCCGCCGCGGCTGCTCGGCCCATTCGAGCCGCTACTGCTCGGCTGGACGTCGCGCGAGCCGATCCTCGGTGACAACGTCTCGGCCGTCACGATCAATGGCATCTTCAAGCCGATTGCGCTGGTCCGCGGCCGTGCTGTCGCGACCTGGACGATGCCGAAGGGGAAGATCGAGCTGGCGCCATTCGGCCGGTTGCGCACCGCCGACCGCGCCGCGCTCGAAGCCGACGCCACCAATGTGGAACGGTTCCTCTCGTCATGACTCGCTACGTCGCCTTCCTGCGCGGGATGAACGTCGGCGGCCACCGCATCACCAATGCCGAGCTATGCGCCGCCTTCGACGAGATCGGCCTGCCGGACGCCGCGACCTTCCGCGCCAGCGGCAACGTGATCTTCGACGCCCCCGACGGCGATCGACGGACGGACATCGCCGCGAGGATCGAGCAGGGTCTCGAGGAGACGCTCGGCTACGCCGTTCCGGTCTTTCTGCGCGACGCCGCCGAGGCGCGCGCGATCGCCGCCCACGAGCCGTTTCCCGCCAAGCAGGTCAAGGCTTCGAAGGGCAAGCTCCAGGTAATCCTGCTCGCCTCGAGGCCGAACGCGAAGACAACTGAGGCAGTCCTCTCTCACGCCAGCGACAAGGACAGGCTCGCAGTCGAGGGCAGCGAGCTCTACTGGCTGCCGAGCGGCGGCACGATCGACTCCGAGCTCGACCTCAAGACGATCGCCAAGCTGATCGGCGGCCTGTCGACGATGCGCACCAAAGGCACGGTCGACCTGATCGCGGCCAAGTTCTGCGCTGACGGCTGAACGTCGGTGCTACGCGACGACGCGCAGGTGCCTGAACGGGCGCCGGCGCAGCTCGCGCACGACCGCGTCGACAAGGCGCTCCTGGTCGTGGACCCGACCATCGGTGACGGCGTCGATCAGGCTGCGCTTGCGCTGCAGCAGCTCGGCCATCGTCTCGTCGATCGTCTCCGGCGCCAGCAGGTACCAGGCCGTCACGGCGCTGTCCTGGCCGATGCGGTGGAGGCGGTCCTCGGCCTGGTCGTGGCGGGCCGGGGTCCAGTCCAGCTCGAGGAAGGCGACGTTCGAGGCGCGCGTGAGCGTGATGCCCTGCGAGGCGGCGCGCATCGAGCAGACGATCAGCTGCGGACCGTCCTCCTCCTGGAAGGCGTCGACGGCGCGCTGGCGGGCCTGGGTCGAGTCGGCGCCGAGGATGTGGGCGGCGTCGGGGAAACGCTCGAGCACCGCCTTTTGGATCGCGATGTGCTCGGCGAAGACGACTAGCGGCTCGCCCGACTCGAGGAAGTCGGCGATCCAGGCGAGTGCCGTCGGCAGCTTGCCGCGCGCCGCGAGTTGGCGCAGGTTGTTCAGCCGCACGAGCTGCTCGGCGCGCAGCGCCGCCGCGATCTTCGCGTCGAGCGTGCCGAGGTCGAGCGGCAGCGTCTGCAGCCAGGCGATCACGTCCTCCTCGGCGAGCCGGTACTCGTGCTCGTTGGAGAGCAGCACCGGCACCGTGTCGTGGCGCTTCGACGGCAGCTGCGGCAGCACCTGCTGCTTAGTGCGGCGGACGTAGCAGACGGCGCGCAGGTTCCAGTGCAGGCGGTCGTCGGCCCCGGCGGCGCGGAAGCGGCGCGACAGCCGCGCTCCGCTGCCGAACTCGCGCAGCCGGCCGAGCACGCGCAGCTGGGCGATCAGCTCGTCGGGGCGGTTGAGGATCGGCGTACCGGTCAGCGCCAGCCGCAACGCGTCCTCGGGGAGGCCGGCAGCGAGCTCGAGCGCCGCCTTGGTCCGTCCGGCGCGCGGGTTCTTGACGTAGTGCGACTCGTCGAGCACCAGCGCGCGTGGCGCGTGGTCGAGCAGCCGGCGCAGGTGGGCCTCGAGGATGTCGTAGTTGAGCACGAGGATCTCGGCCTGCTCGGTGGCTGCGCTCCACGTCGCGTCCGTACGGCCGTCAAGCACGGCGACGCGGCGGTTCGGCAGCCAGATGCCCGCCTCGCGCTCCCAGGTCAGCTTCATGCTGGCCGGGCAGACGACGATCGCCGGGAACGCGTCGTCGGCCTCAAGTGCGGCGAGCGCCTGAACGGTCTTGCCGAGCCCCTGCTCGTCGGCGATGAACGTCCGCCGCCGGGCGAGCGCGTAGCGGACGCCGGCACGCTGGAAGGGGTGCAGCTCGCCGCCGAGCGCGAGGTCGCGCAACTCGGCGTCCTCCCCATAGGAGAGCGCGACCGTCTCGGACGCACGCTCGTGCTCCTCGACGATCTCGTCGAGCAGATCGCGTGCGCGATCGTCAAGCCCGAGGTCCGGATGGGCCGCGACAAAGCCGGCGAGATCCTTGGCGAGCGCCGGATCGGCAGGGACGGCGACGCCCCAGGCGGAGTCGCGGTTGAAAACGCGTGCGCTGCGCGGAACGGGCTTCGCCTCGGGCAAAAGCTTGAACTCCCGTGCGACGGTCGGATCCCAAACGGTGAAGAGCGTCAGCTCAGGCTCGCCGTCATCCCCGATCTCCACCCCCAGCTCCGCCGGCGCGGGCATGCCACCAGCCGCGAGCTGGCGGATGCACGCCTTGGCGAGGTCGTCGATCCGGGTCCCCTCCAAGCGCTCCAGCCGGGACGCCGTAACGGGATCGAACGGAAAGACCAGACGATCCTCGCCGGTCACGATGCCGCCCTCGAGCCCCGTCTCTGGCGGGTCGCCGGCAACGGTGCGGACAACGAACGCGCCTGCCCCTGCATGGATCACGACCGACACGAGCGCCTGCCAGCGGTCGGAATCGGTCAGCCACGCAACGACGTCGGGCTCGACGACCAGCTCCGGGAACTGCTCGAGCAACTCCCCCACCGCACTTGCCGAACCGGTCTCGGCCGGTACCCGCCAGTGCTTGCGGCGCCAGTCGAACCAGCGGCCCGGAAGCTCTTTGATCGCATCGTTGAGATCCTCGTTGAAGGGGAATTCGAAGACCAGCTCGCGCTTCGATCGATCCTCGACCAGCAGCCACACGCGTCCGGACCCGGGCAGCGGCTGACTGTCGACAAGGGAGTCCATCAACCCAACGAGATTAGTGAGGCGAGCGGGCGGGGTGCGTTAGCGCGCTTGCAGCTCGGCATCGAGCGCCGCGTTGACGAGCGCATCGGCGCGCGTGTTCGACTCGCGCCGGACGCTGCGAACCTGCCAGCGATCGAAGCCACGCAGCGCCTCCATTGACTCGAGATAGAGCGGCTTCAGACCGGCGTGCTTGACGCGGTAGGCGCCGGAAATCTGCTTCGCGACCAGCTCCGAGTCGTTGATCACCTCGACCTCATGGGCGCCCAGCTCACGCGCCAGCTCGAGCCCGAGTAGCAGCGCCCGGTACTCAGCAACGTTGTTAGTCGTCTCGCCGATGTAGGCGCCGCGCTCGGCGAGCACGTTGCCGTCGGGATCGACGACGACAGCACCGACAGCGGCCGGCCCGGGGTTGCCGCGGGCACCCCCGTCGACGTTGACGACGACCTTCATTGATCAGTCGTCGGCGTATCGATCGTCGGAAAACTGCCCTTCGCCCGCAAGCGGCGACGGTCGGTCATCGGATCGTGGGTGCCGGGCACCCCACCCTGGGCACGCCGATCGATGATCACCTCGACGTTGGGCTCGTCGCTGTAGTGCTCGACGAGCTTCTCGTAGAGCTCGTCCTCGAGCGCCCTCGGGACCACGCAATAGATCATGAGACAGCTCCTCCTTCCACCACCAGCCGGCCCTCCTCGTCGAGTCCGGCATTCCAGGCGCGCAGCGCCTCGTCGATGTCGTTCAGCTCGTCGCCCTTCTCCTGCAACGCGACCGGATCGGCCGTGTCACCGAGATCGATCCGGTAGCGGTACCACGACAGCTCCCACGCGACGACCAACGTGACGGCGCTCGGCGCCGAGCTGTCCGGAACCGCGGTCGCCCACGGGAAACCAAGCGTCCGCGTCAGGCCGGCGACCGTCCGCTGGTGCTCGGAGCCGTTGAACAGCTCGAGCGCCCGCTCAACCTTGACCTCGGCCGTCGTTGGCACGGCACGGACGTGGCGCGGGTCCTGCGGCGGCTCACGGCGGCGCGGTGGCGCAACGGGCTCCTCGGCTGGAACGTCGAAGGGAGTGGTCGGCTCGTCCTGACGCTCCTGACGCGATAGCGGATCCAGAGCCTCGTAGCCGCTGGCCGACCCCGGCTCGACGCGCTGGCCATTGAGCGGCTCGTCGCGACGACGGCGCAGCCGGCCGAAGATCTGGCGGCGCTCCTGGGGGCGGCCGGCACGAGTCGGAATCTGGTCGGCGGATGACTCGCGGATCCAGCCGGCATGCTCGGCGCGGACGAAACAGAGCTCGCAAACCAGGTTGCGGTGACCGCCTGGCGCCAGGTAGTTCTCGGTCCGCTCGCCTTTTAGAATGGTCCGACCACAGACGTCGCAGGAGACGTTGTCGTGGAACGGGCGGAGCTCCTTCTTCACCTGCCCGATGCTACTGGCAGTGCGCGCGACCGACCCCGCTTGCAGCTAGACCACCGCAGCTTCGACCGTCGGATGGACCGGCGCCACCGCACGCACGTCGGTCAGCTCGAGAACACGCCGCAACGGCGAGTCGCCGGGCATCACGATGCGCAGCTCCTGGCGGCGACGCCCCAGTCGTCGTGCCAACTCGAACAGCAGCTCGATCGCCGCCGAATCGAGGTAGATCGTCTCGCTGAGGTCGACGACTAGGCCATCGACCTCGCCCGGAATCGATCGCGTGAGCTCATCGCGCACGTAACTGCAGTTACTCATGTCGAGCTCGCCGCCGATACGCGCGACCGTCCACTCGCCGAGCCGCTCGATCGCGATGTCCGCCGTCGTGCTCACGGGGGAAGGGAGCTAGTCCAACACCTCGGCGAGGGTGTCTCCCTGGAGCTTTGACTTCAGGCGCAGAACGGCCTTGGTGTGGAGCTGGGAAACGCGCGACTCGGTCACTCCGAGGACCTCGCCGATCTCGCGCAGGGTCAGGTTCTCGTAGTAGTAGAGCGCAATCACCAACTTCTCTCGCTCGGGCAGCCGCGCGATCGCGTCGGCGAGGCTGTCCTTCATGTCGGTCAGGTCGAGCTCGCGCGACGGGTCTGCGGCGTGCGGGTCAGGGATCGTGTCGAGCAGCGACACCTGGTCTCCAGAGGAGTCCGAGACCGTCCACAGCTCGTCGAGGGCGACGACCGACGAATTGGCGATCTTGACCAGCGACGCCTGGAACTCGTCTTCGGTCACCCCCATCGCACTCGACATCTCGGCGTCGGTCGGGGCGCGCTGGAGCTTGTTCTCGAGCTTGGCATTCGTCTGCTCGATCTCGCGCGCCTTTGCCCGTACCGAGCGCGGGACCCAGTCGAGCGAGCGCAGCTCGTCGATGATCGAGCCCTTGATGCGCGTCACGGCGAAGGTCTCGAAGCGGATCTCGCGCTCGAGGTCGAAGCGCTCGATCGCCGAGATCAGGCCCAACAGGCCGTAGGAGATGAGGTCGGACTCCTCGACGTGCGCCGGTAGGCCGCTCGACATCCGGCCGGCGACGTACTTGACGAGCGGCGAGTACGCGAGAACGAGGCGCTCACGCGCCTGCTGGTCGCCGTCTTCCTTGTAACGGCTCCATAAATCCTTCAGCTCAATCGCCTTGAGGTTTGTCTCCACCTCGTCCTAGTACCCCTCACGCGCGCGGATGGGCCTGCGCATATGCCTTCCTGAGACGTTTCGACTCTACCCGAGTGTACGTTTGGGTCGTGCTCAGAGAGCTGTGTCCCAGCAGCTCCTGGATCGTGCGTAGATCCGCGCCGCCGTCCAATAGATGGGTCGCGAAGGAGTGCCGGAGGGCGTGCGGGGACGCCGCGGCCTGCACTCCGGCCTGACGCAGCGCGCTTCTCAGACGGCGCCTGACATCTGTCGTGGCAAGTCGCCGACCGGTGCGCGAGAGGAACAGCGCCGGGTCGTGGCGCTCGTTGGCGGCGACCAGCTCGGGCCGTCCGCGCTCTACGTAGGCATCGATCGCCCTCCAGGCATGCTCGCCCGCGGGGACGATCCGAGTCTTGCCGCCCTTGCCCTCGACACGCAGCTGCTCGCCCTCGCGGTCGAGGCTCTCGACATTGAGGTCGACGAGCTCCGCGGCGCGCAGGCCGGCGGCATAGGCCAGCTCGAACAGCGCGCGATCGCGCAGCTGAAGCGCCGTCGAAGCGGGAAGCGAATCGAGCAGCTGGTCGATCTCGCCGCGACTGAGCACTGTCGGGAGGTTGCTCGCCCGCTTTGGGCTGGCGACCAGATCGGCCGGGCTGGCCTCGAGATCCCCGCGCTCGACGAGCACGCGGTAGAAGGCGCGGAACGCCGCCAGCTTGCGCGCGACGGTCGAGCGCGAGTTGCCGCGCTCCGACAGCACACCGGCGAAGCGGCGCAGGACGCGCGCGTCGACCGCCTGCGGCTCGATCTCCTGGGCGCTCGCCCATTCGGCGAGCTGACCGAGGTCGGCGCCGTAGGCACGGCGGGTCTGCTCGCCGAGGCCGCGTGTGCGCAACGCCGTGTCGAACGCGCCGAGGGCGCGAGCCCAACTAGGGTGGGGCGCCGTGTCGAGGTTCTTCGTCAACACTCAGAACGGGCGGGTCGCTGCCCGCTCCCAGCTCGTCGATGCCGACCTGACCGACGATGACGGCAAGCCACTCGCCCCTTGGCACCCGATCCAGGGTCCAGGCGAGGAGTCGACTCTCTGGTACGCAGTGATGCGCAAGCGTGAGCGTGGCGTCTTCATCGGCACTCTGTGCATTCGGCATTCAGAGCGCCAAGCCTCTTTGGAGGCGGCCGGCTGGGTCGAAGCGCCGGTCGAGGCGATCGGCGTTGACGGTCAGCCGATGTAAATCGGCGTTCCGACGTCGACTCTGTCGTAGAGGTCGATCACGTCGGGAATCGCCATCCGGATGCAGCCATGCGAGGCCGCGCTGCCGAGTGACCCGACGTCGTCGGTGCCGTGGAGACCCGCGCCGTCGGAGATCCCCATCCAGCGTGCCTTGAGTGGGTTCTCTGGTGTCCCGCCGGGGACCGTGGTGCCTGCCAGATCGCCGGCCCAGTCGCTGTTCGGCACGCTCCAGACGGGGTCGACCTGCTTGTTCTGGATGTTGAACAGGCCACGCGGCGTGTCATAGCCGGCGGCGCCGAAGGCGACGGTGTAGGTCTTGGACAGCTTGAGATTCTTGTAGAGGCGCAGCTGGAAGCTGGCGTGGTCGGCAACCAGGACGGTCGGGTACTCCTTGGCGAGCTCGTCGCGGGTGACCTTCGGCTTAGTTGTCTTGACCGGCGTCTCGACGGTGCGCTCGTTCGGGGACAGCAACGCGGCGCCGACTGCCTGCCTGAGCTGACCGCGCTTGACGGCGATTCCGTCCTGCTCCTTGACCGCGTCGAGCGAAGGGAAGTCGAGCGTCGCGTCCTTGGGCTCGCGATCGAGCTTGTCGCCAACGCGGGCGACGAGTTGCTTCGCCGCCTGCGGCGAGTAGGTTGCGCTGACGCTGACCTCGACGTCCTCCTCCTCGCCGCGCAGATCGCGCGAGACGCGCGCGAAGACGTTGCCGTCGCGACTGGCCGTGACTGCGTCATCGACCATCCCGTCGACATCGGCCTGGACGCCGGCGTCCTCGGCGGAGAGCGTGAAGCGGGTCTTGCCGTAGGTCACGGCGATCGGCTGCTGGAGCCCGCGGGCGACCTGGCGGCTGACCTTGACGCGAGCCTCGTCGGCGTTCAGGCCGCCGACCGGGACGCCGCCGATCGTTACTCCCTCGGCAATTCGGTCACTGCGCGACGAGTCGTATGCGTACACGGCCACCGACCCGGTGATCAACACGACCACCAGGACAGCGACGAAGATGAATGCCTTGCTTCTCAAGATGTGGGATTCCCCTCCGGCCCGAGGGGCCGACTCACTGAGTGTAAGCAGGCTGTCGGCCCGCGCATAGGGCTTCGCCCGTCCTGCAACCTCCATTGCGCGCCGGGAACGCCGATGGTTCACCGATCGAAGCGTTGGATACGGTTGGTCTTAGATGTCGCATCTGTACATCCCGCCCCCACCCGCCCGTCGGCGCGACGCGGCCCGCGCCGAGCAGGGTTACGGAGTCAGCGACCAGCCGAACTGGCGCGATGTCGATTGGGCAAGCCACCTGAGGACGATGGAGATCGGCGGTACGCCGGTCAACTACGTCGACATCGGCGAGCAGGGCGATCATCGCCCGATCGTCTTCGTCCATGGGCTGAGCGGCCAGTGGCAGAACTGGCTCGAGAACATTCCGCGCTTCGCCGAGCAGCGGCGAGTGGTCGCGCTCGACCTGCCGGGATTCGGCGTATCGCCGATGCCGAGCGAGCAGATCTCGATCGACTACTACGGCCGCGTCGTCGCCGAGCTGTGCGATCGCCTCGACCTTGCGCCGGCTGTCCTGGTCGGTAATTCGATGGGCGGCTATGTCGCGGCCGAGGCGGCGATCGACGCCCCGGAGGCGGTCGAGCGGCTGATGCTGGTGTCGGCCGCCGGAATCTCACAAAGCGAGCTGTCGGTCGGCCAGGTGCTGCGCGTCGGCAAGATCTTCGCGCTGGCGACCCGCGCCTCGACGGCGCAGCGGCGCCGCCACATGGCGCGGCCGGCGCTGCGCCACTGGATCCTCAGCCTGATCGTCCGCCACCCGACGCGGCTAAGGCCGGACATCGCGTTCGAGGGGCTTGTCAAGGGCGCCAACAAGCCCGGTTTCGTGGATGCGCTCGGCGCCTGCATCGACTACGACTTCCGCGACCGGCTGCCGGAGATCGCCTGCCCGACGCTTGTTGTCTGGGGCGAGGACGACGCGATCATCCCGGTCGAGGACGCCGACACGTACGTCGAGCTGATCCCCGGCGCGCGCAAGCTGATCTTCGAGGACACCGGCCACGTCGCGATGGTCGAGCGACCGGTGGCTTTCAACGACGAGCTGAAGAAGTTCCTCGCGTATGAGGTCAGCCCGGGCGAGCTCGAGCGCGACTCGGCTACCGCTGCCTGAGCGGCTATGACGTAAGAGCGCCTTGGGCGGCTGAGCCGACGTGGCGGGCGTACTTGCCGAGCACGCCGGTGGTGTATTTCGGGGCCGGCGCCTCGTAGGCGGCGACGCGGCTGGCGATCTCGTCGGCGGGGAGGTCGACGTTGAGCTCGCGCTTGTCGACGTCGAAGACCACGGTGTCGCCGTCCTGGACAGCGGCGATCGGGCCACCGCGTGGCGCCTCGGGAGCAACATGGCCCGCCATGAAGCCGTGGGTGGCGCCGGAGAAGCGGCCGTCGGTCAGCAGCGCGACCGAGTCGCCGAGTCCCTCGCCCTGGAGGGCGGCCGTGACGGCGAGCATCTCGCGCATCCCGGGACCGCCTGACGGGCCCTCGTTGCGGATCACGACGACGTCTCCGGGCTGGATCGAGCTCGCCTTGACGGCCGCGAAGGCGTCCTCCTCGCACTCGAAGACGCGCGCCGGACCACGGTGCTCGCGACGGCCGTGGCCAGCGAGCTTGACGACGCAGCCGTCGGGCGCCAGGTTGCCACGCAGGATCGCGAAGCCGCCGCTGGTCGCGAGCGGGTTCGACAGCGGCCGCACGACCGGCTGGCCGTCGGCCTCCTCGGCGGCGTCGACCTCTTCGCCGATCGTCAGGCCGGTCACGTTGAGCGCCTCGCGGTGCAGCAGGCCGGCCTCGTCGAGCCGCTTGGCGACGAGCGGCATCCCGCCGGCACGCCAGAGATCGGGAGCGACATAGCGGCCGAACGGCTTGAGGTCGGCGAGCAGCGGCGTCTTGGAGGCGATGCGATCGAAGTCGTCGATGTTCAGCTCGACGCCGGCCTCGTTGGCGACCGCCAACAGGTGCAGGACGGCGTTCGTCGAGCCGCCAGTCATCGCCACCGCCGCGATCGCGTTCTCGAGCGACTTCGGCGTGATGATCTCGCTCGGGCGGAGGTCGCGCTCGAGGACGTCCATGATCAGCTTGCCGACGTCCTCGGCGACCTGTCCCTTCTTGCCCTCCTCGGCCGGGACCATCGAGCTGCCCATCGGCGAGATGCCGAGCGTCTCGAAGGCAAGCGCCATCGTGTTCGCGGTGAATTGACCGCCGCAGGCGCCGGCACCCGGCGAGGCGACGCCCTCGAGCTCGTGCAGGTCGGCATCGGAGATCTTGCCGGCGGCATGCGCTCCGACCGCCTCGAAGACCTCCTGGATCGTCACGTCCTCGCCGCGGAACTTGCCCGGCTTGATCGATCCGCCGTAGAGCATGATGCTCGGCAGGTCGAGCCGCGCGAGTGCCATCACGCAGCCGGGGATCGTCTTGTCGCAGCCGGATAGCGCGATCACACCGTCGAAGAGGTGGCCGCGCGCGACGAGCTCAATCGAGTCGGCGATCACCTCGCGGCTGACCAGCGAGGTCTTCATCCCCTCGGTGCCCATCGTGATGCCGTCGGAGACCGCGACCGTGTTGAACTCCATCGGCGTGCCGCCGGCGGCGCGAACGCCATCCTTGACCTTCTCCGCGAGCCGGCGCAGGTGGAAGTTGCATGGCATCACCTCGGTCCAGGTGTTGGCGATGCCGATGATCGGCCGGCGCAGCGACTCGTCATCGTGGCCGATGCCCTTAAGGTAGGCGCGCGCGGCGGCCCGGTCCGGGCCGTCGAGTTGGGCCCGGCTGCGTTCGCGGAGGTCTCTGCTCACGCGGCTGGCGCCCCGATGTCACCGGCGCCGAGGCGCTCCCACTCGGACAGCCGCCAGATGTCGCGCCGGACGTGGCCGGGATCGTGCTGACGGCCGACTAGATGCATGTTCGCGCGACCGATCACGCGTGCCTCGTCGGAGGTGATCGCCATCCACTTCGCGAGCACGTCGTCGGAGGCAGGTAGGCGGGTCCGTCCACCGCCGGTCAGGTCCGGGAACTCGACGCAGTACTCGCTCAGCAGGCGGCCGCTCTCCGGCGCGTAGGCGACGATCGGCTTGTGCGGGTAGATCAGGTAGGCGTAGGGCGCGGGTGCCCCCTCGTCGACCGGCGAGTCCGGCAGCCGGCGGCCGTCGACGCGGATGAAGCCGAGGTCGCGGTACATCGCCCACTCGACGTCGTTGACGCAGGAGCGCAGCAGTTGACGAGCGCGTTGCTCGGCGCGACGCTCGCGGCCTGGGTCGAAGGTGTGCGGCGAGCTCTCCACGCGGCGCTTGCGGCGCGCCTTGAAACGGGTCAACGTCGGCGAGCCGAGCAGGAACGCCGCGAGCGCGGTCGCCATCAGCCCAGTGGTCAGCAGCGCGAGCATCGCCCGCCTAGCCCCCGGACGCCCGCGGGAAGAAGATCACTCGCTGCGCCTCCGGCGGTATGTCGGTGTAGTCGCGCACCATCTGGGCCTCGCGACGGCCGCTGCCGGGCCGCTCGGTCGGGACCGCGGCCCACATGCCCTCATCGAGCTGGCGGCGGAACTCCTCGATCAGCGCCTGCTCGTCCTCGCGCACGTCGGGATCGCCCTCAGCCAAGAGGACCTCACCATGACCGGGCTTCATGCGCAGGAACTTGATGAGTCAATCCTAATGGGCCGGCGACTCGGCGAGACCGAAGACGTCGACAGGCCCGGCGCCGGCGCCAATCCCGCGCAGTCCGTCGCGGACCGCCGCCGCTGCGACGATCCGCGCCGCACGAGCCGCCTCGAGCGGTGAGTCGCCGAAGGCGAGCCGTGCGGCGAGCGCCGACGAGTGGGTGCAGCCGGAGCCGTGCGCGGCACCATCGGGATAACGCTCACCAGGGATCGCAACCGGCTCGCCACCGTCGAAGAAGACGTCGGCGATCTCATCGGCGTGGCCGCCCGTCACGACCACCGCACGGGGGCCGAGGGCGTGGACGGCGCGGGTAAGGTCCTGTGCCGTGGCGTGCTCCCCGATGCCGGTCAGTACACGCGCCTCTGGAAGGTTGGGCGTGACGACGGCGGCGCGCGGCAGGATCAGTCGCCGCAGCGCGTCGAGGGCCTCGGGATCGAGCAGCGTCGCGCCACTCTCGGCGACCATTACCGGGTCGACGACGACCGGCGCATCACCGACGAGGTCAAGCGCCTCGGCAACGGCGACGATCGTTTCGCTCGAGCCGAGCATGCCGACCTTGACCGCGTCGACGCCGATATCCGAGGTAACGGCACGCACCTGCGCGACGATCGCCTCCGGCGCGACCGGATAGACAGCCTCGACCGCGACGGTGTTTTGCGCGGTGATCGCAGTGATCGCGGTCATGCCGTGGGCGCCACAGCGCGCGAAGGCCTTGAGGTCCGCCTGGATGCCGGCGCCACCCCCCGAGTCCGAGCCGGCGATCGACAGCAGGCGAGGTGGCGTTTGGACAGACATCGAGCGCGCAGCATAGGCAGGCCGTGAGCTCAACGGGACGGCCGCGCGCGCTCCCAGCCGAACAGGCCATCGCGACGGATCAGCCCGCGTGTCTCGAGTTGCGCGAGCGCGGCGCGGGTCTCGTTGATCGGTAGTCCAGCAAACGTCGAGATGCCGTCGATGTCGAGACGCGACTCGACACCGTCAAGCAGCCGCCGCTCGATGGGATCGAGTTCGGGTTCCGTCAGCCGCACGGAGGCCGACCGGCCCGCGCCGATACCGAACAGCTCATCCAAGACGTCTGACGCGTCGCGGACCACCGCGGCACCTTCGCGCAGCAGCCGGTTGCTACCGGCTGCTGCGCGCGTCGATACCCGCCCCGGCACGGCGCCGAGGGTGCGGCCAAGATCCTGCGCAAAATCGGCGGTGATCAGCGTGCCCGACGCTTCACCCGCCTCGATGACGACGGTCATTCGGGCCAGGGCAGCCATCAGCCGGTTGCGCGCTGGAAAGCTCCAGCGATATGGCCGCTGACCCGGCGGCAGCTCGGAGACGACGAGACCGTTTGCCGCGATCTGGGTATGAAGGTCGGCGTGCCGGCGCGGATACGCCACGTCGGGCCCTCCAGCAAGCACAGCGATCGTCGCCCCACGGGCACCGAGCGCGCCGCGATGCGCCGCGCCGTCGACACCAAGCGCCATACCGCTGATCGTCGTGATTCCAGCAACAGCGAGCCCACGGCCGACGTCGTGTGCAACCTCGATCGCATACGGCGTCGCGTCGCGCGTGCCGACAACGGTCACCGCTGGCTCGGCCTCGACCGCGGACAACAGCTCGACCCTTCCGCAGCAGAACAGGACGGCTGGCTGATCGTTCAGATCCTCGAGCGACGTTGGATAGCTCTCGTGGTGTTGGCAGACCGCCGCTACGCCGGCGTGGCGCAGATCGGCGCGAGCGCGGCGCGGCTCGAAGCGACCGAGGAAGGCAAGCGCCTCCTGCTCGCCCTTGCCGCCCACCGCAGCAGCCAACGAGACATCGTCGAGCGCCAGCAGCTCGGATGGCGCACCGGGACCACCGACCAACCCTGCGATGCGAGCCGACAACAGCCCGATCAGGTAGCCGCGCCGCAGACAGCTGTCACATGCCCCACTCATGCCGCAGCCGTCCGTCCTGGCGCTACCGCGCGGTAGCCCAGCGCCTCGGCAACATCATCGCGCTCGACCTTCTGCTTGCCCGCGAGGTCGGCGATCGTCCGCGCCACCCTCAGCACGCGATCGTGGCCGCGACCGGTCAGCACACCGGCATCAAGAGCTGCGGCAAGTGGCCGTGATGCTCTCGTCGTAAGCGGCACAAGCAGTCGAGTCGCGCCAGTGGTCAGCTCGGCATTGCACGTGGCCGCGGAAGCCACCAGCCGTGTCGCCTGCCGCTCACGCGCCCCCACGACCCGCTTTCGGACCGCATCAGAGCTCTCGCCCGCCGCGCTGTCCGAGGCGAGCGCGAGCGCCGGCAGCGGCGCGAGCTGGCAAACAAGATCGATGCGGTCGATCAGTGGTCCGCTGAGCCGGGCGCGGTAGCGCTCGCGCGTCAGCACGCCGCACTCGCAGCGCTCACCACCGATCCCACACGGACACGGATTGGCCGCCGCCGCGAGCAATACCCGTGCCGGAAATCGCAATCCGATCTGCCCGCGTACGATGTCGACACTGCCGTGCTCGAGCGGCTGGCGGAGTGCCTCCAGGGCTGGCCGCGCGAACTCGGCCAGCTCGTCGAGGAACAACACGCCGCGGTGCGCCAGTGTGACCTCGCCGGGACGGGGCCGAGCGCCACCGCCGACCAGCCCCTGAGCGGAGATCGTGTGGTGCGGTGCCCGAAACGGCCGTTCCGTGGCCAAACCACCGCTGCCGTTGCCGATGACGCTCTGAACGCGCGTGATGTCGAGCGCCTCTTCGATTGTCGGCGGCGGCAGGATGCCCGGCAGCCGACGGGCGAGCATGGTCTTGCCGGCACCCGGCGGACCGATCATCAACATGCTGTGACCGCCCGCGGCGGCGATCTCCAGAGCACGCCGCGCGTCGGCTTGGCCACGTACGTCGGCGAGGTCTGGGGACTCAACTTGAGTTGCAGCGGGCCGCGATACATCGGCCGGCGGTGGCTCAGGAGTCCACCGTCCATGAAGAAGGTCGACGAGCCGCGCGAGGTCAGGAACCGCCCAGACTTCGAGGTCGTCCACCAACGCCGCCTCCGAGGCGATCTCGGGCGTCACGACGAGCCTCCGCAGACCCGCCGCATAACAGCCGAGCGCAATCGGAAGTGCTCCACGAACCGGACGCAGCGCACCGCCAAGCGACAACTCGCCCGAGACGGCGATCCCCTCGAGCGCGTCGGCCGGAACCTGGCCGCTCGCGGTCAGAACGCCGACGGCGATCGCGAGGTCGAAGCTCGCGCCTGCCTTGCGCACCCAGGCCGGTGCGAGATTGACGGTCAGGCGCTGGAGCGGGAACTCCAACCCGCTGTTCAACAGTGCTGACCGCACGCGCTCGCGTGCCTCGCGGACCGCGGTGTCGGGCAACCCGACAACCGTGAACGCCGGCAGGCCACGGCGAGCATCGACCTCGACGGTGACCTCACGGGCATCGACGCCCTCAAGGGCGAACGTGGGAACGCTGGCAAGCACGGACAGCACGCTAGGCGGGGCTTTCGCACCGGTGACAGCACTCCCGCTACGAATTAGACAACGCGGTCCGCGCTTGCCGTGACAGAGCTGTCACACAGACCAGTCCGCCGTTACCGCGCCCCGCCTAGCGTCCAACGGATGACTGCCGGCACCGAACGCATCCGCCTCGGCGCGCACGGCGAGGACATCGCCTGCGCCCACCTCGAGCGCGCCGGCTACACGCTGATCGAGCGCAACGGGCGCTGTGGACGGACCGGCGAGATCGACGTCGTCGCGCGGGACCACCGCTGCCTCGTCTTCTGCGAGGTCAAGACACGAGTTGCCGGCGGCTCAGCCGGTCCGGCCGGACCGCTCGATGCGATCGGTCCCCTCAAACGCCAACGGATCCGCCGGCTGGCTGCCGAATGGCTCCGAACCCGGCCTACGCCATCCCCCTCCCCCGCCTGGATCCGCTTCGACGCGATCGGCATCGTCGTCGACCGACGCGGAGCCCTCATTTCACTCGACCACGTCGAGGACGCCTTCTAGAGAGTGGCTAGCCCAATGTCAGCTGTTGATAGGCGGTGGAATTGAATGACATGCGGTGCAGCGGCGAGACGCCGTGAGCAGCGATCGCGGCGCGGTGGTCGGGCGTCGAGTAGCCGACATGGGCAGCGAAGTCCCACTCCGGGTGACGCTCGGCCGCGCGGCGCATGTAGCGGTCGCGGCTGACCTTGGCGAGCACCGAAGCGGCGGCGATCGCCGCGCTGCGGGCGTCGCCGTCGACGACGGCCTGCTGCTCGTGCTCGAACGGCGGCACGCGGAAGCCGTCGACGAGACAGATCGTTCCCGGCACCGCTACCCGGCGCAGAGCCGCGCGCAGCGCGTCGAGGTTGCTCACGTGTAACCCACGCGAGTCGATCGCGCGCACCGACCGCGAGACCACCGCTGTCCGTGCGCAAGCCCGCATCACCAGCGGATACAGCTCCTCGCGCGCGTCCTCGCTGTGCTGCTTGGAATCGTTGAGCTTCGTCAGCGCGCGGCGGTCGGCAAGCGTCAGCCGCTCTAGGTCGAACAGCACCGCCGCCGCGACCAGCGGTCCGGCAAGACAGCCTCGCCCCGCCTCATCCGCTCCGGCCACGAAGCGCGACCCCAACTCCCGGTCGAAGGCGAACAGCCGGCGCCCGCTGTGCGCGGCCTTTCTCCTCCGCCGTCGCGCCGCCTTGCTCTGCGGCTGCGCTGTGCTCGCCTCACTCACGTCGGCGCCGATCATAGGCGCCGGACCGGAGCGTTAGAGGCCGCCCCACTTGGAGGGAGGCCAATAGGTCGCAAAGGCGTTGCCGATGAAGTTGTCCTTCGGCACTGGGCCCCACTCGCGGCTGTCGGCGCTTGCGCCGCGGTTGTCGCCCATCATGTAGTACTGGCCCGCGGGGATCATGATCGGGTCGGGCATGTTGCAGAGCGCGCACTGCGCGTCGGGCCTGATGAATGGCTCCTTCTGCAGCTTGCCATTGATGTAGACGCGGCCCGCCCTGACTGACAGGCGCTCACCGGGCAGACCAACGACGCGCTTGATGAAGTTCGTCTCCGACTTACCGGGCGTCGAGCGCGGGCACGGCTGCTCCGCCGGGTGGCTGACGCCGCACATGTTGTCGTCGGCGCCCTGCGGCGGCTTGAAGACCATCACGGCGCCGCGCTCCGGATCGCCAAAGTGTTCACCGATGCGGTTGACGAGCACGCGCTGACCGATCTCGAGCGTCGGGACCATCGACTCGCTTGGAATGCGGAACGGCTTGACGAGGAAAGCTTGGATGCCCAGCGCGACGCCGAGCGCGACAGCAACGATCACCACCAGCTCGATCAGCGAGCCGCCGGTGCTCTGCTTTCCATCCCGAGCCACTAACCCTCCGGCCCGTCGTCCGTCAGGAGTCCGACTTGTTGCCGGACTCGGCGTCGTCGCCGTCAGCCTCGGCCGGCTCGTCGGCCTCAGCCTCGGCGGTGGGCTCGGGCGCGGCGGCCTCCGACTCGGGGGCCTCCGCCTCCGGCGCCTGCTCCTCGGCGGCCTCTGGAGCCTCGGGCTCCGGCGAATCAACGATGGCGTCGGTCTCGGGCGGCGGCATGACGCCCTCGAGCTCGTCGTCGTCGCGGCCAAAGCGACGCTCGCGGACGCGAGCGCTGCGACCGACGCGGTCACGCAGGTAGTAGAGCTTGGCGCGCCGGACGTCACCGCGGGCGGCAACCTCGATCTGCTCGATCTTCGGCGAGTGGACGGGGAACGTCCTCTCCACACCGACGCCGAACGACTGCTTGCGCACGGTGAAGGTCTCACGCGCCCCGCTACCCTGGCGCTTGATGACGACGCCCTCGAAGACCTGGGTCCGCTTGCGAGTGCCCTCGACGACCTGGAAGTGGACGCGTAGACGGTCCCCAGCCTGGAACTTGGGCACGCGCCGCAGCTGCGACCGCTCGATGGTTTCGATGACTCCGCTCATGACATGAAAAGGCGCGAGCACCACTGGGTGCTTCGCGCGACGGCGAATCCTAGCGGAGCCGTAGCCGGCTCTGCTCTGTGCGCCACTCGCGGACCTTCCCGTGATCGCCGGAACGCAGTACCTCAGGGACGTCGTGGCCGCGCCATTCCGCGGGTCGCGTGTAATGCGGATACTCCGGCGCGCCGCCAAGCGCCGCGGAGAACGACTCCTCGAGCGCGCTGTCGGTGTGGCCGAGCGTCCCGGGCAGCTTGCGCAGGATCGTGTCGCAGACGACCATCGCCGCGAGCTCACCGCCGGCGAGCACGTAGGGGCCGATCGACACGACGTCGGTCGCTAGGTGCTCGTTGACGCGCTCGTCGAAGCCCTCGTAGCGACCGCAGAGCAGCGCGACCTCCTCTTCGGCGGCAAGCTCGTTGACGAGCTGCTCATCGAGCTGGCGGCCGCCCGCGGCAAGCGCGATCACACGACGGCCGGCGCGGCCGTCGACGGGGTCGGCGTCCCAGCGGGCGGCCAGCGCCGCCTCGACGACGTCGACGCGGATGACCATCCCGGCGCCGCCGCCGTAGGGCGTGTCGTCGACCTGGCCGGCGTTCAGCGGCGTCGTGGCGCGCAGGTCGACGGTCTCGAGCCGGTGGCCGAGGTCGAGCGCGTTGCGCACATGGCGTTGCTCGAGATACCAGTCGAACCAGGCGGGAAAGAGCGTGAAGACGTCGATGTTCACTCTGTCTCCTGCGCTTCGAGGCGAAGAAAGCGGCGATCGATCGCGATCGTCCGAGCATCGAGATCGACGCTGTGGACAGCGTCGGAGATCAATGGCACGAGCTCGCCGCCAGTGAGCTCGAGCAGATCACAGGACGGAGCGTCGATTACCCGGACAACCGCACCGAGACCTTCGACACGACAGCCGACGAGATCCTCTGCGAGCCATTCCCCCTCGGCAAGCGACGCTTCGACGAGCAGGAGCTCGCCGCGTAGCGCTCTTGCCGTCTCGCGGGTGCCGATGCCGACAAGCCGTACGAGTGGCTTGTCGTCCGTACCGGCACGACGATCGACCGTGTGCTCGTGTCCGTCGAGAAGGACGACGGTCCCAAGCTCGAATGGATGGTCTGGGCGCTCGACGTAGAAGCTGCCGTCGAGACTGTGCGTCCGGCCAACCACTCCGGCCGTCACCAGGCGCGTCTCGGTCGCCACCGGAATCAGACGGCGTCGACGACGTCGATCAGGACGCGCTTCTCACGGCGCGTGGCGCTCGCCTTGAGAACGGTGCGCAGTGCTGAGATCGTCCGCCCGCGACGGCCGATCAACCGACCGGCCTCGTCAGGCGGGGCGTGCAACTCGAGGACGATCGTGCCGTCCTCCTCTTCGAACGAGTCGACCGACACCGAGTCAGGGTCGTCGACGAGAGCGCGAGCCAGATAGGCGAGCAGCTCCTCCATGCGAGCGGCTAGGAGTCGTCGCTGGAGTCGCCCTCAGCGGGCGCGTCGGCCTCAGCAGCCGCATCAGCGTCGGCCTCGGCATCAGCTGCGGGCTCCGCTGCCAATTGCTCGGACTCGTCCTGCTCGGCTGCAGCCTGCTCGGCAGCGGCATCGGCGGGAGCCTCACCCGCGGGAGCATCGCCCCCGGGCGCAGCGGCCTCAGTGGCCGGAACGTCGGCCTCAGCGGCGGGAGCCTCAGCCGGCGCGGCCTCGGCGGCCGGCTCGGCCTTCGGCTTGGGCGGCGTCGCGACCGGAGTCGGCGCCTCGCGCGCCGGCATCTCATGGCCGGTGTTCTCGGCACGCATCAGCTTCTTGACCGTGTTGCTCGGCTGGGCGCCGCGGTCGAGCCAGTGCTGGAGGCGCTCACGATCGATCTCGATCCGCGAGGGCTGCGTCTGCGGGTTGTAGTGCCCGATCGTCTCGATCGAGCGACCGTCGCGCGGCGAGCGGCCGTCGGCGACGACTACTCGCCAGATCGGATTCTTCTTGGAGCCGACGCGGGTCAGCCTGACTTTTACGGCCAAGGTCTCTTCTCTAATCGGGTACGGGTGGAAACCGGTAAATCTGTGAGCGAGGCCCGGGAACGTTAGCGGCCCGAGGCGATCTGCGCTAGCGAGGGCATCTTGCCGCGTGCCATCTGGCGCATCAGCTTCTGCATCTGGGCGAACTGCTTGACGAGATTAGACACCGCCTGGACGTTGGTTCCCGACCCTGCGGCGATCCGCCGGCGGCGCGATCCGTCGATGATCTTCGGGTTCGCCCGCTCGGCCGGCGTCATCGAGGTGATGATCGCCTGGAGGCGGTCGAGCTCCTTGTCGTCGACCTTCAATCCGTTGAGCTGTTGCCCCACTCCCGGCAGCATCTTGAGGATGTTCTGCAGCGGCCCCATGCTGCGCACCTGCTGCATCTGCTCGAGGAAGTCGTCGAGCGTGAACTGGTTCTTGCGGATCTTGCGCTCGAGGTCCTGCGCCTGGCGCTCGTCGATCCGCGCCTCGGCCTTCTCGATCAGCGTCATCACATCGCCCATACCGAGAATCCGCTGGGCCATGCGGTCGGGGTGGAAGCGCTCGAAGGCGTCGAGCTTCTCACCGGTCGAGGCGTAGAGGATCGGCTTGCCGGTGATCGCCTTGACCGACAGCGCGGCGCCGCCGCGCGCGTCGCCGTCGAGCTTGCTGAGGATCACTCCGTCGAAGGCGGTCGCGTCGGCGAACGCCTCGGCGACGTTGACGGCGTCCTGGCCGGTCATCGCGTCGACGACCAGCAGCACATCGTGTGGCTTGGTGCGCTTCTTGATCTGGGCGAGCTGATCCATCAGCTCGGCGTCGACGTGCAGGCGGCCGGCGGTGTCGACGATCAGCACGTCGCGCTTATCGGCGCGCGCCTGGCCGAGCGCCCACTCGGCAACGTCGACCGGGTCGCGGCCGGTGCCCTGCTCGTAGACGGTCGCCCCGGCGCGCTCCCCGACCTTGATCAGCTGGTCGACCGCGGCCGGCCGCTGGAGGTCGCAGGCCGCCAGCGCGACGTCAAGATCCTTGTCCTCCTTCAGCTGGCGCGCGAGCTTGCCGCAGGCGGTCGTCTTGCCTGAGCCCTGCAGGCCGGCCATCAGAATCACCGTCGGGCCGCTCTTCGAGAAGACGAGCTCGCGCCCGGAGCCGCCCATCAGCTCCGTCAGCTCCTCGGCGACGACTTTCACGACCTGCTGACCCGGGTTCAGCGAGTCGAGCACGTCGGAGCCGGTCGCCCGCTCCTTGACCGCATTCGTGAACTGCTTGACGACCTTGAAATTGACGTCGGCCTCGAGCAGCGCGAGGCGCACCTGGCGCATCGCCTTGGCTACGTCGTCCTCGGTCAGGGCGCCGCGCGAGCGGACGTCGCCGAGGGCGCCCTGGAGTCGGTCAGCGAGTGTGTCGAACACGCAGTCAGGCTAGCCGGGCGGCGAGCGCCCGTGCATTCATATGCGCGATTGCCTCGATCGAAACCATCGGGTTGACGCCCGAGGCGCTCGGGAAGGCAGAGGCGTCGCAGATAACAAGGTTGCGCACGTCCCATGTCTCACCGGTCGGCGTGCAGGCCGAGGTCGAGGGCGTGCCGCCCATCCGCGCCGTGCCCATGATGTGGAAAGAGGCCATAGCCACCTGGCCCGCTCCCCAGCCACAGCGGTCAGCGTCGCGCATGAAGCGGTGACGGTCACCGTCGCTGCCGGGGTCGTAGGAGACCCAGGCCGAGTGCGAGCTGAAGATCCGCTTCGCGCCAGCGGCCTCGAGGATCTGGGCGGCGCCGTCGAGGCCGGTGCGGAGGTTGTCGCGGTCGAAGCTCGACAGCCGGTAACGAACGACCGGCTCGCCGTCGCGGCCGACACGCACCTCGCCGGCGTCGCGGTCGCGCAGCAGCGCCCCGACGCCGGCGGCGTTCGGCAATGCCTGCATCAGCTCGTGGTGAGCGCGACCTCCGCGCCACGGCCAGAAGCCGTTGACGACGTGCGGATGCATCGCCGCCGTCTCGTACTTGACGCCGTAGCCATCCTCGATATCTGCGTGCTGGTCGGAATAGAGCGCCTGCATCGTGCCCTCCCAGGGCCGCAGCTCCTCGTCGAAGATCCCCCAGGCAACCGTCACGGGGTGCAGGTGGAGGTGCTGGCCGATGTTGCGGTTGCGCAGCGCCGAGCGGCGCAGCAGCGCCGGGGTCTGGATGGCACCGCAGGCGGCGACGACGGCGCGTGCGCGGACCGTCACACGGTGGCCGGCGTCGGTGACGGCCTCCACCCCGCGCGCCGCCCCGCTCTCGACGATCACATTGCGCGCCTTCGTCCCGACGAGGATCCGCGTGCCTGTGGCGTGGGCGTCGGCGAGCCAGGTCTTGACCGCCGACCGCTTCGCTCCCAAGCGGCAGCCGAACGGGCAGTAGCCGCAGATCTCGCCCTGGTCGCAGCCGTGCACGTCGCGCGGCATCGCGTCGATGTGCCAGCCGAGCGCCATGCAGCCGTCGCGCATCGCGCGGTCGCGCGACGACGGCGAGGAGTGCTCGTGGTTGACGCCAAGGCGATCGCAGACGGCGTCGAGGCTGGCATCGAAATCGCGGTCGGCGAAGGAGTGGACGCCATGGCCGGCCCACTCCTCGCGAATCGCGTCGGGAGTCCGGAACGACGTCGAGTAGTTGATGACGGTGCCGCCGCCGAGACAGGCGCCGGCGAGCAGCGACAGGCTCTGATCGGCGCTCGCCGTCGGCGCGCCGGCGTACATCGTGCGGATCGCGTTCAACTCGGAGCCATCGAAGTCGGCGTCGTCGTAGTAGCCGCCAGCCTCGAGCACGACGACGTCGAGACCAGCCGCGGCCAGGACCCCGGCCGCCGTCCCGCCGCCAGCGCCCGAGCCGACTACGACGACGTCGCACTCGAGGTCGGTGTCCGTCTCGATGGCCAACGGAGCGATCGCCTTCGGCGGCGCCTGCTCGTTTGGGCCGAGCGGTCCCGGATAGCCAATGTCAGCCCAGGCGGGGCTCGGGCTCCCGTCCGCGGCCGGCAGCATCCAGTAGAAGAGGCGCGTCCCCTTGCAGAGCGCCTGGAAGGCCGCCCGCCGCTGTGGCAGTCGCGAGTCGCACCACGACAGCAGGACCCGCTCACGCGCCTCCTGGGAGAGCTCGGAGAACCGCTTCCAGCCACCGCCGCTGATCGCCGTCAGCGGCTGGCTGTCCCACAACGACAACAGCTGGGCGAGCTGGCGCCGCTCGGACGCGCGCGGATTGCGGTCGATCGCCTCGAGCAGCGCCTCGGGGACGCCGAGATCACTAGCCGACGGCAGGCCGTCGCCACCGGGGCAGACGGTGTCGCAGATCGCCGCGAGCGCGCGGCGCTGGCCGTCGGTCAGCTCCATCGACTACACCGGCCGCGGCGGCTCCGGTGGCTCGGGCGGCTTCGGCAGGTCCTTCTTGCTCGGGTCCGGCTTGTCGCCGCCGACGTCACCCAGGACCGATCCGAGCCGGCCGAGCGCCTGCGTGAACTCGCTCGGGACGATCCACAGCTTGCTCGCCTCGCCATCGGCGATCTCCGGCAGCTTCTGCAGATACTCGTAAGCGAGCAGCTTCTCGTCGACTCCGCCGCTGTGGATGGCGTCGAAGACCGTCTCGATCGCCTTCGCCTCGCCCTCGGCCTCGAGGATCTGCGCCTCGCGCAGGCCCTCGGCGCGCAGGATCGCGCTCTGCTTCTCACCCTCGGCGGTCAGGATCTGCGACTGCTTGACGCCCTCCGCGGTCAGGATCGCGGCACGGCGGTCGCGCTCGGCGCGCATCTGCTTCTCCATCGCCTCCTGGATCGAGGCCGGCGGGTCGACGGCCTTCAGCTCGACGCGGTTGACGCGGATCCCCCAGCGACCGGTCGCCTCGTCCAGCACGATCCGCAGCGCGCCCGAGACCTTGTCGCGCGACGTCAGCGTGTCCTCGAGCGTCATCCCACCGATCACGTTGCGGAGCGTCGTGACCGTCAGCTGCTCGATCGCGCCGATGTAGTCGGCGATCTCGTAGGTGGCCGCCTTCGGATCGGTCACCTGGAAGTAGATGACCGTGTCGATGCTGATCACGAGGTTGTCCTCGGTGATCACAGGCTGCGGCGGGAACGACACCACCGTCTCGCGCAGGTCGATCAGCGGTTTGACCCGGTCGACGTACGGGACGATCAAAGCAAGCCCGGCATCGAGCGTCCGGCTGTAGCGGCCGAGTCGCTCGACGACGCCCGCGCGTGCCTGCGGAACGATCCGCACTCCCTGCGCGATGGTGAAAAGCACCACCAGCGCTACGACTCCCAAAACGATCAACGTCGCCACATCAGCCTCCTAGTCCATCCGCAACCAGCGCCGTGGCGCCCTCGATCTGCATGACCTCGACGCGCTTGCCCGCATCGATCACCTCGTCCTCCGCGTATGCCCGCGCGGACCAGACCTCACCCGCGAGCTTGATCGTCCCTCCGTCGCGATCGACCCGCTCCAGCACCAAGGCGCGCGCGCCGATCAGCGCGGCGGTCCCGGTTCGGATCTTCGGCGGCGTCCTCAGGTGACGGCGGGCGATCGGCCGCAAGACCAGCAGCGAAGCGGCCGACGCGAAGATGAACACCACCATCTGGAGCGCGGTGCCGGCTCCCAGGAGCGCCGCGAGCGCCGCCAACACCGCCGCGACCGCGATCGGCCCCATGAAGAACGACAGCGTCAGGATCTCCCCGATCGCCAGCAGTCCCGCAACCACGATCCAGATCACCCAAGCGGACATGAACTGATCCTATGGGGTTGCTGCGGTGCTCACCAGATCTCGCCCCAGCGAGATCCGACACGCACTCGGAGGACCGATCTGGCTGCGCGCCTCCGCTTGCGCGACCCGGGGCCTATTCTCCCGCGCCGATGGCGCGCGAATGGAATGAGCTGTTCGTCGTGGGCGGGGAGCCGATCGAGGCGCCCGCCACCGAGGCCGTGGTCGAAGACAGCGAGGAGAGGCCCAAGCGGCGGTTCTTCAAGCGACTGCGCGAGAACATGTCGAAGACGCGCCAGGCGCTCGGAGCCGAGATCCAGGCGACGATGTTCGAGCGGCTCGACGACGAGGCGTTCGAGCGGCTCGAGGAGGCGCTGATCTATGCCGATGTCGGTGCGCCGACGACTGCGTCGATCGTCGAGCGCCTAGAGGGCGAGGCGGCGTCGGGCGACTTGGAGAGCGGCGAGGACCTGACGCGACGGCTGAAGGAGCTGCTCGCCGAGACTGCGCGGGTCGAGGGCGACACGATCGACCTCTCTGCCAAGCCGACGGTGATCCTGATGGTTGGCGTCAACGGCACCGGCAAGACGACGACGATCGGCAAGATCGCGTGGCACCTGCAGAAAGAGCTCGGCCGGTCGGTACTGCTGGCAGCCGGAGACACCTTCCGCGCCGCGGCCGCCGAGCAGCTCGAGGTCTGGGCTGAGCGGGCTGGCTGCGACATCGTCCGCGCCAACGAGGGCTCCGACCCCGGCTCGGTGATGTTCGACGCAATTGAGGCGGCGACGGCCCGTGGCCACGACGTGGTCCTGTGCGACACCGCCGGGCGGCTGCACACCCAACAGCATCTGATGGACGAGCTGGCGAAGGTCCGCAAGGTGATCGCCTCCAAGCTTCCCGACGCTCCCCATCACACGCTGCTCACGATCGACGCCACGACCGGCCAAAACGGCTTGCGCCAGGCGCTGCTCTTCCGCGAGACCGTCGACCTCGACGGCATCGTGCTGACCAAGCTCGACGGCACCGCCAAGGGCGGCATCGCGCTGGCGATCGCTCAGGAGCTCAACGTCCCGGTGAAGCTGATCGGCATCGGCGAGGGCATCGAGGACCTCCGCCCCTTCGACGCCGACGACTTCGCGTCAGCAATCCTGGACTAGGCGGCTCTAGGCGGCGCCGGCTGAGGCGCCGGCGGCCGGCTCGACGACCGGCTTGGCCTGGTCGAAGAGGTTCTCGCCGGTACCGCTGAGCTGGCGCGAGACGACGCGCGAGATGCCGTCGCCGCCCATGCTGACGCCGTAGATGCGGTCAGCGGCGTCCATTGTGCGCTTCTGGTGGGTGACGACGATGAACTGGGCGCGATCGGAGTAGCGTCGGACGAGCTGGAGGAAGCGGTCAACGTTGAGGTCGTCGAGGGCCGCCTCAACCTCGTCTAGGACGTAGAACGGGCACGGACGGGCGAGGAAGACCGCGAACATAAAGGCGAGCGCGACGAGCGACTTCTCGCCGCCCGACATCAACGACAGACGCTTGGTCGACTTGCCGGCCGGGGTCACCTCGATCTCGACGCCCGCCTCGGAGGCGGCGGGCTTGGCGGCCGACTCCTCGGGGCTGTCGTCGGTCTCACCGGCGCCATCGCCGTCTTGGCTCTCACCCTCAGCCTCCTGGCCGCCGAGCACCGGGCGCGGGCCCTGGTCGGGCTGGACGAGCCGCAGCCGCCCGCGGCCACCCGGGAAGAGGTGCGCGACGACCTCCTCGAAGTTCTTTGCCGCCGCTTCGTAGGTCTCCTCGAAGCTCTCGCGGATGCGGCGGTCGGTGTCGCGAATCAGCCCTTGCAGCTCAGACAGCGCGCTCTCGAGGTCCTTGCGCTGGCCCTCGAGCTCCTCGACGTGGGCGATCGCCTCGTCGTACTCCTGGGCCGCGAGCGGATTGACCGGGCCAAGCTGCTCACGGCGACGGGCAAGTCGGTCGATGCGGGTAGCCAGCTCGGTGCGGCGATCCTCGTCGAGCGGCTCTTCAGCCGGGTCGGCCGGCAGACCCAGGCGCTCGGCGACCTCGGCGAGCTCTCCGGCGGCGTCGGCGGACTGGTCGCGAATCTGTTGGGCGGTCACCTCGGCGACGGTGACCCGCTCACTGGCCTCACGCAGCGCGCGCTGCAACTCGGACTCCTGGTGGGCGCAGGTGCGCAGCTCGGCGGCGGTCCGGTCGCCGGCCTCGGCGCCGGCCGCGTGCTCGGCCTCGATCAGCGCAACACGGGTGGCGACGGCCTCACGGGCGTCGTCGAGTGTGGCTGCCGCGCTGTCGGCGGCGGCCGCCAGATCGCGGTCACGCTCGATCCGACCGCGCAGGCGGGCGGCGCGCTCGACCCGCTCGTCGTGCTCGCGCAGCGCGCTCTCGGCCATCCGCCGCTCACCACGGACCTCAGCGGCCAGCTCGGCGCGGCGGACCGCGTCGGGACCCTCGTCGGGGCTCTCGCTGCGCTGCTCAATCAGCCACTCGGCGCGGCGGATCGCCTCGCCGGCAGCCTCTACCTCGCGGACCGCTCCGCGCAGCGCAGTCTCAGCCTCGTCGCGGCCGCGATCGGCAGTGAGAACCTGCTCGGCGGCGCGCTCAACGGTTGCCCTCGCCTCAGCCTCCGCCTTGACCGTTTGCTCGGAGGCGGCGACGAGCTCAACGCGGCGGTTGCGCTGCTCGAGCACACGCTCGGCGCCGCCGGCGGGCGCCTGGCGCAGCTCACCGGCTCCGGGCCGCCAGACGCGACCGGCGCGAGTGACGACAAGGCCGTCGAAGTCGTTCGGCACGTCTGCAAGCGAGCCGACCACCCAGACGCCGGCCAGTAGGCGCTCGGCCAATGGGGCGGCAGCCATATCGGCCTCGACGCGATCGAGCAGGCGCTCGGCGTCTCCGGTCGGCCCCTTCCCGCCAGCGGCGGCATCACCCGCCGAGGCGACGAGCACGTAGCCGCCCTCGTCACCGGCGCCGTCGAGCAGGCGCTCACCGTCGGAGACGCTGTCGACGACCCCCGCGCCGAGACGCGGGCCCAGCGCCGCGGCAAGTGCGAGCTCGTAGCCAGGCTCGACGCGCAGTTGCTCTGACAGGGCACGAGCACCTCCGGGCGCACCCTCGGCGGCGCGCAGGAACTGGTTGACGGCGGCAAGCTCAGCACCAGCAGCCGCAGCCGCGTTGCGAGCAGCCTCGGCTGCCCGCTCGGCGAGGCGGCGCTCATCGCGGGCCGACTCGGCGACCCGCTCGGCCTCGGCGAGCGCCTCACGGCGCTGCTGCGCGACCCGCTCGAGCTCGACACGCTGAGCAGCCGCGGTGTCGCGCTCAGAGCGCAGCTGCGCGAGCTCCTGCTCCAGCCGCTCGACGCGGCGGCCCTCGAGCACCTCCAGCTCTCGCTCAAGCGCGGCGATTTTGGCGGCGGTCCCAGCCTCGGGGTCACCCGCCTGGGCAATCTCTCGCTCTAGCAACTCGAGCTGGGCAGCCCGGCGCTCGGCACCATCGATCGCAGCACGGCTCTGCTCGCGAGCACGGTCGAGCCGCATCGCGATTCGCTCGCCGGCGCCACGCGCGGCGAATAGGCGCGCCTGCAGCGCCTCGCGCAGGCGGCTCTGATCGGCAAACGCCTGCTCGGCCCGCTCGCGCCGCTGGGCGACCTCGCCGAGTTGCTTCTCCGAGTCATCGCGCCCCGCCCTCGCTGCCGTCGCCGCTGCCTCAGCCTCGGCGAGCTTCGCCGTCGCCTCGCGGACGGCGTCGCGAGCCAGCTCGTAGCGGGCCTCGGCCGTCTGGCGCTCGAGCCGCTGATGCAACTCGGCAGCCTCGGCCTGGCGCTTCAGCGGGCGCAGCCGGCCGCGTGCCTCGCGCTCGACGTCGAGCGCACGCGAAAGGTTCTCCTCGGTCCGTTCAAGCTTCAGTTGGGCGCGACGGCGGCGCTGGCGGTGCTTGCCGAGGCCGGCGGCCTCCTCGATCAGCATCCGTCGCTCGCGCGGACGCGACAACACGATCGACTCGACCCGGCCCTGCGAGACGACCGAGTGCATCTCCTTGCCGAGACCGGTCTCCGACAACACCTCAGCGATGTCGGCAAGCCGGCAGCGGGCGCCGTTGAGACGGTACTCGCCATCGCCGTCGCGGCCGAGCTTGCGGACGATCGAGATGTCGGAGAAATCGGACTCCGATCGCCCACCCGAGTTGTCGATCACGACCTCGACCTCGGCCGAGCTCGATCCCTTAACGCCATGGCCGCCGGCGAAGATCACGTCCTTCATCGACTGGCCGCGGACGGCGAGCGGGCTCTGCTCGCCGAGCGCCCACAGGACGGCGTCGGTGATGTTCGACTTACCGGAGCCGTTCGGCCCGACGACGACCGACACGCCGGTGCCGAACTCGAGCGTCGTCCGAGTCGGGAACGACTTGAAGCCCTTCATCGAGATCGACCGCAAGTGCATCAGTCGCCGTCCCCCTCGAACTCGGCGAGCCCCTGAGCGGCGTCCTCCTGCTCGGCGGTCTTCTTCGTGCGCCCTTCGCCGCGACCGACCTCACGGCCCTTAACGCGAGCAGCGATGACGAAGTGGCGGTCGTGCGGCGGTCCGGTCTCCTCGATGACGGCATAGTCGACGACGGCACCGCGGCGCGCGACGCGCTCCTGCAGCACCGACTTGAAGTCGGCCGAGTGGTTGAGCGCCTCGTCGATCTGATTGGCAAAAGCTGCGACGACCGGATCTGCGACACGGTCGTAGCCGAGGCCGAGATAGACCGCGCCGATCACCGCCTCGGTGACCGAGGACAACACGCGCTCGCTGGCGAGCAACGACTCGAAACCGCGTTCGTCGCCCTCCGGGGCCTGCGCGCGCAGCCGCTCCGGCACACCCAGATCAAGCGCCACCTCGGCACAAGCAGCGCCGCTCACGGCCTGTGCCCGCACTTTCGTGAGCCGGCCAACGCCGTACTCGGCGAGCAGCGGATAGAGATACGAGGAGACAGCAAGGGCGAGCACGGCATCGCCAAGGAACGCCAGCCGCTCGTAGGACTCGCTGCGCGGACGGGTCCACGACGCGTGGCTGAACGCCTGACGGGACAGATCCGACGGGATCTCGCCGAGCAGGTCAGCAAGGGTCTCTCCTGCCTCAGGCGTCTGCACGCTCGACATGGGCAGATACGAAGTCGGCGGCCTGACCAACGGTCAGGATCTTCGCCGCCTGATCGTCGGGAATGCGAATCCCGTAGTGGTCCTCGAGCTCGACGGTCAGCTCGACGAGGTCAAGCGAGTCCGCCTCGAGATCCTCCTTGAACCGCGTCTCCTCACGGATTTGGGCAGGGTCGACCTCGAGCTCGGTCGCAAGATGCTCACGGATCCTGGTCAGTACCTCGGCGCGTTCCACGGGCGTCGTTGACGCTACCAGCGGGAGCGGACCTCAGCACCCCATCGGCCCGCAACGCGGCGGCCGTCCGCTCGACCATTTGCTCGTCGACCGCCCGCCGGGCCAACTGGATCGCCGAAGCCAGGCCAGCTGGCCCGAAACTGCCGTGACCGATCACGACCGGCCTACGCAATCCGAGCAGGATCGCGCCACCCACCCGCTCCGGATCGAGCTGCGACCGCAACCCATCGACCTGCCGCCGAATCAAAAGCCCACCCAGCATCGACAGCGGATTCGACTTCACAGCCGCCCGAATCCCCTCCCGCGTCACCTTCGACGCCGACTCCATCGCCTTCAAGGCCACATTCCCCGTGAACCCATCGGTCACAACGACGTCGACAGCCGCATTCGGAATGTCGAAGCCCTCCACATTCCCGGCGAAGTTCAACGACCCGTCCGCCAACCGCTCGTGCGCTGCCAGCACATCCGGCGTCCCCTTCCCGGACTCCGTCCCCACGGACAAAAGTCCAACACGAGGACGCTCGACACCCTCGACGTGCTCCATGAACGCCGCACCCATGTACGCGAACTGGACCAGCTGCTCAGGCCGCACCTCGACGTTCGCCCCCGCGTCCAGCAACAGGACCCGCCCCGCCGGCAGCGGCAGCAGCGCCGCGATCGCCGGCCGATGAACCCCGCGAATTCGTTTCACCGCCAGCGTCGCGGCCGCCAGCGTCGGCCCCGTGGCCCCCGCGCTTACCAACGCCTCCGCACGCCCATCGCCCACAGCCGCCGCGGCCTGCACGATCGACGCCTCCGGCCGCGACCGCACCGCCCGCACCGGCTCCACGTCTCCCCCAATCCGCTCCGGCGCGTCTACGACCTCGACGTTCCCACCGGGATCGCCGACCTCACTCGCAGGCCCAAACAGCAGCACACGCTCGCCCGACAGACGGGCACCCTCCGCGACAGCGCTCGGACCCGCGTCGGCGCCATTAGCGTCGACAGCGATCAAAGCCGCGAGCTACTCGTCGGAGTCGGGCGTCTGCACAACGACCTGGCGGCCGCTGTAGCTGCCGCACTCGCCACACACACGGTGCGGAAGACGCGGCGACCCACACTTCGGGCACGTCGAAAGGCTCGGCGGCACGATCTTGTGCTGCGAGCGGCGCTTATTCGTGCGCGAGTGCGACTGTCGTTGCTTTGGGACGGCCATAAGTCGAGGCAGTGTACAGAGGTATACGTTCGCCGGCTCACGTCCCGACCTTCGAGGCCATGGCGCTCCCAACCCCGCTCCAACCCTGTGTACGGGACCAGACATTGTGCCCCCGCGGGTGGCGACGATTTTGCGTTTGACGCGGAGCTTGCGAGCAGTCAAACCAAAATCGGAGACAGGACCCGCGGGGAGCGCGGCCGATCCCTAACTAGTCCAGCTTCAACTCCGAAAGCTTGGCCCAGCGCGAGTCTGGCTCGGCGTCGTGGGCATGGTCGGGGTCTTCGTTGAGATTGGCTCCGCAGACGGTGCAGAGGCCACGGCAGTGCTCGCTGCAGAGGATGCGCGTCGGCAGAGCGAGTGCGAGGGCGTCGCGGGCCCAGGAGCTGAGGTCGACGACGTCTTCCTTGACGTAGGGGGAGCGCAGCTCGGGGGCGTCGCCGGGTTGGTCGATCTCGCGGGCGTCGACGTCGACGCGGGCGTTGGCGTCCTCGAGGCAGCGGGTGCACGGGCCGTGCAGGTCGACTGCGAAGCGCAGGCGCAGTGCGTGGCCGGAGGTGGTGCGGGTGACGTCGAGGAGGGCGTCGGTGTAGCCGCCGGCGCTGTAGGTCTGGCCGCCGAAGGCGAGCTCCTCGACCGGGACCTCGAAGTCGAGCTGACGCGCCTCGCCTGAGGCGAGCCTCAGCGTGCCGACATCGAACTCGTCAATTCGCTGGGCCATACATCGACCCTAGCGAGCACCGCAGCCGGGTCTAGCTGACCTCGGCCTCCTCGCGACCCTGGAGGCGGTCGCGGCCACGCTGGACGGCTGCGGTGAATTTCTCGAGGTTGATCTCGAGCGTGTTGAGGATGTCGTCGGCGTAGTCCTCGGCGCCGAGCCGGATCTCGCGCTCGCGGGCGCGGGCGTCCTCGACGATCTCGTCGGCTTGGCGCTCGGCCTGCTTGACGACCTCCTCGTCGGAGATCAGCTGGGCCTGCTCCTCGCGCGCCTCTTTGACGATTCGCTCAGCCTCGCGCTTTGCCTCGGCGAGCATCTCTTGACGCTCCTTGACGATCCAGCGCGCCTGCTTGATCTCCTCGGGGATCGTGGCGCGCATCTGATCGAGGATGTCGTAGATCTCCTCTTTGTCGACGCGTACCTGATCCGTGAGGGGCACGGGCTTGGCGTTGTGGACGGTGTCGTCCAGCTTGTCGATGAGTACCAAGACGTCCATAGATGAACCTCAGTTCGTCAGCGCTCGAGCGCTTCCTGCAAGCGAGAGGCTACCGGCGCGGGCACCAATCCGGTCAGATCCCCCCCGAACATTGCCAGCTCCTTGACGCCGCTGGAGCTGAGGAAGCTGAATTGCGGGGCAGCCATCAGGTACGTGCTCTCGATGTCCGGGGCCATCTTGCGGTTGAGCTGGTTCATCTCGAACTCGTACTCGAAGTCGGAGATCGCGCGCAATCCCTTGACGATCGTCTTAGCGCCGTTCTCGCGCGCGAACTCGACGAGCAGGTTGTGGAAGGACTTGACCTCGACGTTGCCGAGCGCCGCGACCTCGGCCTGGATGAACTCCACTCGCTGCTCCGCGGTGAAGACGGTCTTCTGCTTGCGCACCGGCTGGTCGACGACCCCGACGATCACGTTGTCGAACACCTCGGCGGTGCGGGTGATGATGTCGATGTGGCCGAGCGTTACCGGGTCGTAGGAGCCCGGGCAAACGGCGGTGCCGCTGGTTCGGTTAGCCATTGCGGTGTACCGCGATCCGCGTGTCGCCGTAGCTGCGATCGCGCAGCAGCGTGAAGGGCAGTTCGAGCGGGGCTCGCTTGTTGGACTCGGTCACGATGACGGCGTCTTTGGAGAGGATCGGCGGAAGCCGTTCCGCCAGGTCTGGACCTAGGCGGAGCGCGGAATCATACGGTGGGTCGGCGAAAACTAGGTCGTAGGGGTCGCCGTCGGCGGCGGCAGCCAGGTAGGCGAGCGCGTCGCGGCGCTGGACAGGTGCCTCTAGTCCAAGCTCCGAAAGGTTGCGACGGATCGCTGTGACGGCGGCCTGAGAGCTATCGACAAAGACCGCGGCTGCCGCTCCGCGCGACAACGCCTCGATGCCGAGCGCACCCGAACCGGCGTAGAGGTCGAGCACTCGGAGACCGGAGATGTCGCCGAGGATCGAGAACAGCGCCTCGCGGACGCGGTCTGCCGTCGGGCGCGTCGCGTCGCCGGCGGGAGCGGCGAGCTTGCGACCGCGCAGTTCACCGGCGACGACTCTCACCCAGCGACCAGCTCGGTGTCTATCTGCGGCGCCTCGCGCAGCGTCTGCAGGACGGTGCAGTAGCGCTCGGACTTCGCCTGCAGGGAAGCGAGCTGCTCGGCATCGACACCGGGCGCATCGATTTCGTAGCGCATGCGAATCGCGGCGAATCCGACTGGCGCCTCGCGATCGACGCCGAGGGTTCCGCGTAGGTCGAGGTCCCCCTCGACGACTACCTCGATCCGCTCGGTCGGGATATCCATCGCGGTAGCGACCATTTGGCAGGTGATCTGGGCGCACGCCGCCAGCGCTCCGAGCAGCAGATCTCCGGAACAGGCCCCGGTGCCAGGGCCGCCGACACCGACGTGGGCCTCCGCTACTTGGATCGCGCGACCGAGATCGACTGAACAGCCCGTTGGGCCCTCCGTCTCGCTGCCGCGAGCGGTCAGGGTGATCGAGGCGGAGCCGGGATCCTCGCGATAGCCGTCCTTCAAGGGCTGCTGAATCGTCCTGAGGTCCATCTGTCCTCCTAGGTCGCTGCCGGGAGGCAAGTATCCGTCACGCCGGAATTGGGTCGAGGTCGGAGCCGAAGTGCTCGATCACGGCCGCTCGTAGCAGTCCGTTCTCCGGCAGCTCTAGCTGCGGGTCAGCAGCCAGTAGCTCGTCGGCACGCAGCTTCGCCCGCTCGAGCAGTTCCTGGTCGTCGGGTAGCCGCGCGACGCGGAACTCGGGCAGGCCCGACTGTCGCGTGCCGAGCACCTCGCCCGCGCCGCGCAACTCGAGGTCGATCTCGGCGAGACGGAAGCCGTCGCGCTCGTTGGCGAGGGCCATTAGCCGCGGCAGCTTGGGGTCGCCAAAGAGGATGCAGAGCGAGGCGTGGCCGCCACGGCCGACGCGGCCGCGCAGCTGGTGGAGCTGGGAGAGGCCGTAACGGTCAGCGGCCTCGACCAGCATCACGGTCGCGTTGGGGACGTCGATCCCGACCTCGATGACGCTGGTCGCGACGAGCACGTCGGCGTCGCCGGCGGCGAAGCTGCGCATCGCCTCCTGCTTCTTGGCGGCGGGCATCTGGCCGTGGATCAGCGCGACGCGGTGGTCGGCGAACTCGGTTCGCGCGAGGCGATCGGCCTCAACGGTCGCGGCCTTGGCCTGGAGCGCCTCGGACTCCTCGACGAGCGGGCAGACGACAAAGCACTGGCGGCCGGCGGCGATCTCCTCACGGATCCGCTCGTAGGCACGCGATCGGGCGCGGGCGCCATCGACGACAAATGTCTCGATAGGCCGTCGCCCGGCTGGCAGCTCGCGCAAGACCGTCGCGTCGAGATCGCCGTAGGCAGTCAGTGCGAGCGTGCGCGGGATCGGCGTAGCGGTCAGGTGGAGCACGTGCGGCGCGAGCTCGCCGGGCGCCTTGGCATCAAGCGCCGCCCGTTGACGGACGCCGAAGCGATGTTGCTCGTCGACGACGCAGACGGCGAGGTCGCGGAACTCGACGCTGTCCTCGATCAGCGCGTGCGTGCCGACGACAAGTGCGAGCTCACCGGAGGTGAGCCGTGCGAGCAGGTCGCGCCGTCGCACCGCGGTCGTCGAGCCTGTCAGCAGCTCAACCGGAACTGTCCCGCCAAGTAGGCTGTCGATCGTCGCGAGGTGCTGCTCGGCGAGCGTCTCGGTCGGGGCCATCAACGCCGCCTGGCGGCCGTTCTCGACGGCGCGCAGCATCGCGGCAAGTGCAACCGCCGTCTTTCCGCTGCCGACCTCGCCCATCAACAGGCGCTGCATCGGCCGTGGCTTGGCGAGGTCGGCGTCGATCTCCGCACAGGCACGCTGCTGGTCGCCGGTCAATTCGAACGGCAGCTCGGCAAGCCATGGCTCGACCACCGCGCCAGTCGCCTCGAGCGGCGCCGCCTCACGGCGCCCGCGCCGCGATCGCCTCCGGCCGGTCACGGCAAGCTGGAGCAAGAACAGCTCCTCGAATGCCAGCCGCCTGCGGGCGCCAGCGGCCTCGTCCTCCCCGTCCGGGAAGTGCGCAGCGGCAATTGCCGCCGACCGGTCCGGCAGCTGTTCGGCCACCCGCAACGCGGCCGGCAGCGGCTCGACAACGTGACGGATCAGCTTGTAGTCCTTCCAAACAAGGTCGCGCAGCGCACCCGCCGAGAGGCCATAGGTCGCGGGATGGACCGGCACGAGCCCGACCGTGTGGACCGGCGCCGTGCCCTGTCCGAGCAGCTCGTACTCGTCGACCCAAAACTCATTGCGGCGCTTCTTGCGTCCGTGCAGCAGGACCGCCGTGCCCTCGCCGAGCTTGCTGGCGATCCAAGGCTGGTTCCACCAGACGGCCAGCGCCGGACCGGTCTCGTCGAAGACCTTCGCCTCGACCCGCTTGCGACGCCGGTCGCGCATCGGCCGCACGCTGACCCCGCGCACCGTGACCGCGACGGTCGCCTCCTCCCCTACGCCGATCGCCGCGATGCCACGCACCTCGCGCCGGTCGCGGTGGGTGTGCGGAAGGTGCTCGATCAGGTCGCCATGCGTCGCGATCCCGAGCGCCGCCAAACCCTTGGCAGTCTGCTTGCTCGCTGGTAGCGGCTCGGCGAGCAGGCTCGGTCGTGGAATCGACCGCACGGTGGCTGCCGTTGGGGCCAGCTCATCGGTGCTGGCGAAAGCCTTCAAGTCACTCGGCGCACAACAGCCACCACCACGCCGGTTGTCCGCCGTCGTGGTAGTCGAGCTCGATGCCGCCGGGCAGTGCGGCGGCGACGGCGTCCTCGCTGAGCGGAGCGGCGGCGCCGGCGATGCAGGTCACGAGCTCAGCACCTTCAGCCAACGCGCCGAGCGTTGCCGCGAGCGTCTCGGCGGGATCGCCCCAGGCCACGAGCTCGTCGCCGCGGTAGCCGACCGCATCGCCGACCGCGAAGCGGCCGTCGGGATCGTCCTTCGCCGCCTCGGCGACTCCGCCGACGGCGAGCGTGTCCGAGGCAGCGGCAACGGCCGCCGCATTGGCCGCCGCATCCTGGTTCGGGTCAAAGGCCAGTAGCGACGCCAACCCCTCCTGCTGCGCCCGCGTCGGCACGACCCGCACCGTCCGCGTCGCCAGCTTCGCCGCCTCCTCAGCGGCCATGATCACGTTCGGGCTGTTCGGCAGCACCAGCACCTCGTGGCCGTCCGCCGCGTCGATCGCCTCGAGCAGCTCGGCGGTCGACGGGTTCATCGTCGGTCCGCCTTCGAGCACCTCGACGCCAAGCTCGCGGTAGAGCGCGTGCATGCCCTCACCCGTGGCGACCGCGACGACGGCGCAGGCGGGAAGCGGACCGGCGAGCCGCGCATTGCGATCGGCGACCTGCTCGCGCATGTCGGACGCCTCGAGCCGCGACACCTCGCCGTGCTCGGCGAACAGCGCGACGGCGTCGTCGGGCGAGTCGGTGTGGACGTGCACACGCAGCGCCCGGGCGTCGCCAACGACGAGCACGCTGTCGCCGATCCGCTCGAGCGCCGGGACCAATGACTGCGCGTCGATCTCGACGCCGGTGACGGCGAAGTTGGTGCAGTAGCGGTGTGTCGAAGACTCGTGCTGGGTCGCGTGGATGGCGCGCGCCGGCTCGTGGTGGGCGAGCTCGATCTGCTGCTGCCCGCGCAGCGCGGCGACGACGCCCGCGACGATGACCGTCAAGCCGTAGGCGCCGGCGTCGACGACACCGGCCTCCTTGAGCACGGCAAGCTGCTCGGGTCCCTTTTCGACCGCCTCCTGCGCGGCATCGAGCGCACGCTCGAGCACTTCGGCGATCAGCGCGTCCTGCTCCTCGGCGGTCGCGTCGGGGCCCAGCCGTTGCTGGTCCATGTGCGCGATGTCCTGGGCGACGCGGTGCGCCATCGCCCGCACGGCACTGAGCATCGTTCCCTCGGCCGGGTTGCGAACCGAGTCGTAAGCGGCGTCCGAGGCCTTGGCGAAGGCGGCCGCGATGAGTACGGGATCGACCAGCTCGCCAGGTCGCGACGCCAGCTCCTCGGCGGCGCCGCGGACGATCTGCGACAGGATCACGCCGCTGTTGCCACGCGCGCCGAGCAGCGCGGCGCGGGCTACGGCCGAGACCACTTCCTCGCGACCGACGCCGTCGAGCGGCTGCCCGTTGAGGACGTTCAGCTCGTCCATCACGGCGCGCATCGTCATCGCCATGTTGTCGCCGGTATCGCCGTCGGCGACCGGGAACACATTGAGATCGTTGACCTCGTCGCGCCTACTCTCCAGCTCGGCGAGCGACGCGGCGACGACACGTCTGAAGCGAATCAGGCTCTCGTCAGGCACAGAAGGGTTCTACACCGAAGTCCGGTCGAGTTTCGAAAAGCCGCATGAGGCGTGGCTGGCAAGGAAGCAGGCCTCGACGTGTGCAGCGCACACGAGAGGCCGATGACGCCGCCAGGCGCGTCTCAGGCGGCTTTGGTGATCTTGCCGGCCTTGAGGCAGCGTGTGCAGACGTACTCACGCGAAGGCGTGCCCTTGATGTCGATCCGGACCTTCTGCAGGTTCGGGTTGAAACGCCGCTTGGTGGCGACCATCGAGTGGCTACGGCTCTGTCCGAAGGCAGGGCCCTTGCCGCATGAGTAACAGACCTTAGGCACGGCGCGGAAAGATAACAGGGTCGCTCAACGCGCGAGCGCGCTGCGCAACTCGGCCATCCGCACGACAGCACGCGCGGCATCCTCGCCCTGGTGGCGCTTTCCCTCGCCAGCGCGGGCGAGCGCCTGTTCCATGCTGTCGACGGTCAAGACGCCGAATGCGCACGGGACGCCAGTGTCAAGCGAAACGCGCGCGATCCCGGCTGCCGACTCGCCGCAGACGTAGTCGTAGTGGTCGGTCTCGCCGCGGATCACGGCGCCGAGGCAGGCGACGCCGGCGTAACGGCCAGAATCGGCGCAGTACTTGGCCGCGAGCGGCAGCTCGAAGGCCCCGGGCACGTCATGGACCTCAACGGTCCCGCCGGCCTGCTCGAAGACCTCCGTCGCACCGGCAACAAGGCGCTCGGCGAGGTCCTCGTAGAAGCGCCCGACCGCGATCGCCCAGCGCTCAGCCATTCTGGCTCTCGCCCTTCGCGTCGTCGCGAGCGCGATCGGCGCGGCGCTCCTCGGCGATCATCTCCTCGTCGAGCGCAAGGCCCTGATGGTGGAGCAGGTGGCCCATCTTGTTGGCCTTGGTGCGCAGGTACTCCTCGTTGTGCGGGTTCGACTGGTGCTGGATCGGGATCTGGTCGCTGACGCGCAGGCCGTAGCCCTCGAGGCCGACGATCTTCTTCGGGTTGTTGGTCAGCAGCCGAATCGAGCTGAGCCCGAGGTCGACGAGGATCTGCGCGCCGATGCCGTAGTCGCGCAGGTCGGCGGGCAGCCCGAGCTCGAGGTTGGCCTCGACCGTGTCGCGCCCCTGCTCCTGGAGCTTGTAGGCCCTGAGCTTGTTGAGCAGGCCGATGCCGCGCCCCTCCTGGGAGAGGTAGAGCAGCACCCCGGATCCCTCCTGCTCGATCCGCGCGAGCGCGTCCTCGAGCTGCTGGCCGCAGTCGCAGCGCAGCGAGTGGAAGACGTCGCCGGTCAGGCACTCGGAGTGGACGCGGACGAGCACGTCCTCGGCGCCGTCGACGTCGCCCTTGACCATCGCCATGTGATGCTTCTCGTCGACCAGCGAGCGGAAGCCGACGGCACGGAACTCGCCGAAGGCGGTTGGCAGACCGGTTTCGACGACGCGCTCGACGAGCTTGTCGTTCTTGCGCCGGTAGGCGATCAGATCGGCGATCGTGATCAGCTTGAGCTCGTGGCGCTCGCAGTAGCCGGTCAGGTCCGGGACGCGCGCCATCGTGCCGTCGTCGTTGAGGATCTCGCAGATCACGCCGGCCGGGTTGAGCCCAGCGAGGCGGGCGAGGTCGACGGCGGCCTCGGTGTGGCCGGTCCGCTCGAGGACGCCGCCGGGCTTTGCCTTGAGCGGGAACATGTGGCCGGGCTGGACGAGGTCCTCGGGCTTGCTCGATGGGTCGACGGCAACCTGGATCGTGCGCGCGCGGTCGTCGGCGGAGATCCCGGTGGTGACGCCGTCGCGGGCCTCGATCGTCGTCGTGAACGCAGTTCCGAGGTGCGACTCGTTCTTCGCCGGCAGCAGGTCGAGGCCGAGCTCGTCGCAGCGGTCGGGTGTCAGCGCGAGGCAGATCAGGCCGCGCGCCTCCTTGGCCATGAAGTTGATGCTCTCGGGCGTCGCGAACTGCGCAGCGAGCACGAGGTCGCCCTCGTTCTCGCGGTCCTCGGCGTCGACGACGACGACCATCTTGCCGGCGCGAACGTCCTCGAGCGCATCCTCGATCGTGCTGAACTGGGTGGTGTTCACGGCGCCTCCACGGTCCGGTTCACGAGTTTCTCGACGTACTTCGCGAGCACGTCGACCTCCAGATTGACGCTGCGCCCGGGCTCGAACCCGCCGAGCGTCGTCCGCTCGAGCGTCTCGGGGATCAGCGATACCTCGAATGCCTCGTCGTCGACCGCCGAGACGGTCAGCGAAACGCCATCGATCGCGATCGAGCCCTTCTCGACGATGTAGCGCAGCAGGTCTTCCGCGGCCGCAACGCGAACGACGCGCGCAAATCCCTCGTCGGTGGTCGTCGCGACAGTGCCGACGCCGTCAACGTGGCCCTGGACGACGTGGCCGCCCAGCCTTCCGCCGGCGCGGACCGGCAGCTCGAGATTGACCTCGTCACCCGCTCCGAGCGGGCCAAGCGAAGAGCGGCGCAGCGTCTCGGCCATGACGTCGGCGCTGAACGAGCTGGGAGTCGCCTCGCGCGCCGTCAGGCAGACGCCATTTACGGCAATCGAGTCGCCGTCGGCGAGCTCGGCCGCGAGCGGCGTCGATACCGATAGCCGGGCGTCCTCGCCCACCTGTTCGATCGCCGCGACGGTTCCAGTGGCCTCGACGAGCCCAGTGAACATCAGCTCACCACTCCCTCAGCCGAGCGGTGATCAGCACGTCGTCGTCGATCCGCTCCACCTCGCTGGCGACGGCGCGGACGGCGTCGCCGATCATCTCGACGCCCTCGCCCTCAATCGCGGCACGCGCCTCACGGCCGCCCGCGAACAGCGGCGCAATGAACATTCGTGCCTCGTCGATCTCACCCGCCTCGAGGAAGACGCCGGCGAGGTGTGGGCCACCCTCGAGCAGCAGCGACTGGACATCGCGCGCGCCGAGCTCGTCGAGCGCTGAGCAGACACGTGCGGCCTCGTTCTCGCCGGTCGTGACGATTACCTCAACGCCCGCATTGCGCAGCGCGTCGGTCGCGGTCCGTTTTGCGGCGCGCGAGCAGACGAGGATCACCGGAACCTCGGCGGCGCTGGCGACGAGCTGCGAGTCGAGCGGCAGACTGGCCTCGGAGTCGAACACGACGCGCCGTGGCTGGCGGTCGACGCCCTCGATCCGTGCGGTCAGCAGTGGATCGTCCTGAGTCGCGGTGTGGATTCCGACCGCCACGGCGTCGCACTCGGCGCGCCAGCGGTGGGCGCGGGCTCGGCTCGCCTCACCCGAAATCCACTGCGAGTCGCCGCTGCGCGTGGCGACCTTGCCGTCGAGCGTCATCGCCGACTTGAAGATCACAAGCGGCCGGCCGCTGCGCGCGTGCTTGCGGAACGGCTGATTGATCAGCCGCGCGGCCTCCGCGACGTCACCGTCCATGACCTCGACGGCGATGCCCTCGTCGCGCAGGATCCCGAGCCCGCGGCCAGCCGCCTTCTCGGTCGGGTCGTCCGAGGCGACGACCACGCGGCCGATCCCGGCCGCGACGATCGCGTCGGTGCAGGGCGGCGTACGGCCCTCGTGGCAGCAGGGCTCGAGTGAGACGTAGAGAGTCGCCCCGGCCGGATCCTCATCGCAGGCGGCGAGTGCGACTCGCTCAGCGTGCAGCTCGCCGGCGCGGGCGTGGAAGCCCTCACCGATCGTGCGTCCGTCCTTGACGATGACGGCGCCGACAAGTGGATTCGGCGAGGTGCTCCCGCGCGCGTTTCCGGCCAGCTCGACCGCCCGCCGGAGGTGGCGCACGTCCTGCTCGGTGACGGTGCTAGAGGCCATTCGGGGTTCCCGCGAGCCCAGATTGACTCGCGAGTCAACGATACCAGCGAGGTGGTGGGGCCGGACGGCCACGGGAGCCGGGGCGACAGTGCCTGGTCACCATGTAACGCGGGATCGCGGGGTCCGACTGGCGGCGCGCTTAAGGTGCCGCGCCCGATGGAAGCGCGTTCGGCCCAGAGTTCGCGTCGCTCAATGCCCGACTGGCCGGGAGATCGGCCGTTGCGCGATTGGCAGCAGGCCGCGCTTGAGCGCGTGCTGGAGGCGCCGGGAGGCGATTTCCTGGCGTCGGCGACGCCAGCTGCCGGTAAGACGACCTTTGGGCTGCGTGTCGCCTATGAGTTGATGTGGCGGGGGCTGGTGTCGCGGGTTTGCATTGCGGCGCCGACAACCCATATCTGTCGGCAGTGGGCTGCCGATGCGGGCCGGTATGGGATCGCTCTCGAGCCGAATCGGCCGAATGCGGATGGGCCGGAGCCGCGGGATCGGCATGGCGTGGCGGTGACGTACCAGACGGTGGCGGCCGGGCCGAAGGTGCATCGGGCGGCGACGGCGGCGCGGCGGACATTGCTGATCGCGGATGAGCCACACCACATGGGTGAGCTGGCCGCCTGGGGTCAAAGCGCGGAGCTGGCATTCGGTGGGGCGGGGTTTCGACTGCTGCTGTCGGGGACGCCGTTCCGGTCGGACAACACGGCAATCCCATGGGTCCGTTACGACGACGACTCGCTCAGCGAAGCCGACTACTCGTACTCGTACACCGACGCGCTGGTCGATGGTGTCTGCCGGCCGATCACCTTCCTGACCTACGGCGGCGAGATGGAGTGGGTCTCCGACGGTGAGACACGCCGCTTCGACTTCGACGTCGTACTGCCACGCCAGGAGGCGGCACGGCGGCTGCGCACGGCGCTCGATCCCAACGGCGACTGGATCGGCCAGGTCCTGCGGGACGCCGACGAGCGACTGACCGAGTGCCGCACGACCGGCCACGCCGACGCCGGCGGCCTGATCGTCGCGGCCGACAAGGAGCACGCCCGCCAGATCGCCCGCCGCCTCGGCACGATCGCCGGCGAGCAACCCGCCGTCGTCACCTCCGACGATCCCGGCGCCTCCTCCGCGATCGAGCGCTTCGCCTCGGGCTCCGACCGCTGGCTCGTCTCCGTCCTGATGGTCAGCGAGGGCGTCGATATCCCCCGCCTGCGCGTCGGCGTCTACGCCACCGCCGCACGCACCGAGCTCTTCTTCCGCCAGGTCGTCGGCCGCTTCGTTCGCCGCACCCCCACCCCCAGCCGCCAGATGAGCTTCCTCCTCCTCCCCGCCGACCCCCAGCTCAAGCGCCTCGCAGCAGCCATCGAGGAGGAGCGTCGCCACGCGCTGGCACTGGTTCCCGACCTAGAAGAGCGCGACGCCCCGATCGAGCGCTCCCCCTCCAGCGACGGCTTCGTCGCGCTCTCCTCCAACGCCCGCCTAGACGACGTGATCTCGTCGACCACCCGCCCCGGCGACGCCCTCCACCTCTTCGCCGACGCCCACAACCCGGAGTTCGCCACCGCGACCACCCCTGCCGAAGAGGAGCCCGAGCCCACCGAGGAGGCTCCCGAGCCCGCCTACCGCCGCCGCGAGCGCCTCCGCGAGCGCCGCTCCTACCTCGTCGCTGAAGTCGCCCGCTCCAAGCGCGAAGAGCACCGCACCGTCAACGCCCGCATAAACCGCGCCGTCGGCCTCATCTCCGTCAAAGACGCCACCGACCACCAGCTCGAACGCTCGATCGCCTTGCTCGAACACGAGCTATCCCGCTGATGCTCTCGCAAACCGAAACCGGCCCGGCAAGCCAGACTGCCGTCGAGCTGGGCAAACCGGGCAATCGGTCTTACCAGTTGATAGACATTGGTCTTACCAATCGTTAAGATCTGCTAGCTGTTTGGAGACAGTGTTGTTTTTAGCTAGCTACTGAGAGAGGTTGGAGAGATGCTGCAAATGCAAGGTACGCTCGGCATCGGCAAGACGGCGCGGCGAACGGCGATCCTGATCGCCCTGGCAACGACCGTCATGATGTCGATCTGGATGTCAGCCGGGCCGGTTTCGAACGCCAACGCCGGGGGCTACCACTTCTGCTGGTACGTGGTGGCAGATCCATACGGGTTGCCCTACGATCGCTGTGCACCCCCAACGGGCACCACGGGGCTGATCCGTGCGGCAACGGTTTCATGGGAGCACAGCACCTGCTTGAGCACGACCACCGCAGCGAACGTGCTGAACCATCCCTGGGTCTGCACGGGAGGCCCGAACACAGTGCGCTGGGTCGAATTCAACGACGGTGTGTTCCGGAAGCCGATCGTTAGGAACAACACGACCGGCGACGTCGCCCACATCGGGGGCATAGCCGAGACCTGGTAGCTCGTCCAGTTGACGACGACCTAGCACGTTAGTCAGGTGGATCGGCTCTCGATCCAGACAGGCCGGCGCTTCGGCGCCGGCCTGGTCGTCGTCGCGTGCCTAGGCGGCATCGCGCTCTGGCAGACGCTCGAGTCAGAAGCCCCACCACCCGCTAGGGACATGGAAGCAGCAACTCCGCCGAAGTCGCGGATGCTCTCGCGCAAACCGATCCCCGCCGGGCCTGCGGCGGCAGCGCAGACGTCGCTTCCCAAGGTGTTACGCGTCGAGCCGGCACAGCAAGCGAGCTTCTCCGTGCTGAGCACGCCTCCCGAGGGCCTGCCGGCAAGTCTAAGAAGGATCCTCAGGAGGCCCACCTACGGGATGAACTGGGCACTCGCCCAGAAGCTGCCGGTAGCGGTACGGGGAGGTGTCTGGGCCGTTCCGGGACGTGGATGGCTTTGCATGCTGTCCCAAACCTCTCACGGCGTCGAGACAACCTGTACCGCCACCCAGCAAGCGGCCTCCCAGGGAGTCACTGCCGTAAGGATCAGCGGAGCCTCAAACGAAGGGGCATTCGGGGCGACTACGGGGCGCCGGCTGATCGTCGGTATGGCACCCGACGGAGCCCGCAAGATGCTCATCGAGACACCCGGAGCGGCAGCGACCACCACTCCAGTAGTCGACGGGGTCTTCATCCATCGTGACTCGATCCCTAACCCACCGGATAGCACCACCCCCCTCTAGGGGATGTACTGATCCCCCGCAAGCTGCCGGATCGTGTACTGCCCCCTCGGCCAGCCGAGCGAGAACCCACGTGGCTCGCGCACCCACTCCGTCGCATGCCGAGCCAGATCAAGCGCCCGGTCTGCCCACCACGACCCGATTGGCAGCGGGCCGCCGTTGCAGGAACCGGCCGAGTAACCGGGGCGGTTGATGTACAGGTAGGCGTCGACCACGTCCGGCCGCAGCGTAGAGGTCGTCGGCGCCGGGCCAAGGCCGCGCTTCTGGGCGTGGCACCAAACGTTGATCCGGCGCCAGATCTTCGGATCCTTGCGACTGATCCAGCGGCGATAGTGGACCGGCCCACGGCCGTTCTCGGATGTATTGACGATGAAGTGCTTGCCGCCGGTCAGGCGCGAGATCTCGACGCCGTGCTTGATGTTCGCCGCCGTCCAATCCTTGTGGGTGACGTTGAGCATGAAGCCGCGCACCTTGGCGATGCCGATGTAGTTGAGCTGCTTCGCCGTGCGCGCCGCCGCCTCCCAGTCGGAGGCGCCAGCCTCTAGGTAGAGGGTCGCGTTGGGCAGCTTCGAGAAGACGTCAACGCCGTAGCGGAGCGTGTCGAGGCGCGCCTTACGGCGCGCGAAGGCGAGGCAGTCGAGCGTGCCGAGCGAGTCGGGCTCGAAGCCAATCACGACACGCGCATCGCCGATGCCGGCCGCGAACTGGTCGTACCAGCGGCGCGTGCGCGCGTCCTCGGCCGCGCCGCCCGCCGTGTAGCGGCTGTGGCAGGCCTTGCCCTGGTGGCGCATAACGATGATCTGAGGCACCGAGCCGGGCTGCTCCTCCCGAACACGGTCGACGTAGTTGCGCGCCGCGCCGTAGGTGCCGCCCTTGTCGTTCTCGTTCCAGCGCCCGAACCACTTGAACTGCGGCTGCAGCGCAATCCTGCCCAGCAACGCCGCACTGCCGTCCTGTCCGCGGCGGCGGTACTTGGCGTACTGGATGTACTGCGGCGCCCAGGTCTTGTCGACGAACCACGGCAGCCCGACGAGCGGGTTCGGCGACACCGGGTCTGCGCCGCGCGGATCGACGGTCTGCGCCGACGCCAAGGACGGAACGAGGACGGCCACGACTGTGGCCGCCAGTAAAAAACGTAGAGCTCTGGCTGGGATGGTCATTCGATATCGAAGCGGGCGGACAACTCGCCCTAGCTCCGGTATCGGCAAGCAGGCCCCCTGCTTGAAGTTCCTGGTCCCCGACCCCGACTACTTGGCCAGCGGCTCTTTCTGAGCCTCTGTCTCGGGCGCCTCGATGTAGGGCTGCTGCTCGTCCTGGGTCTCGGTCTCGTGGTACACCGACTCGGCGTTGACGGCCCAGATGTCGTGCTCGGTGCCGAGCACGAGGTTGTCGACCGCGCGCATTGCGGTCAGCATCGAGTGATCGGAGTTGTTGTAGCGGTGGAGCCCGTTGCGGCCGACCTGCTGGAGGTTCTCCAGCCCGTCGAGCCAGCTGCGGATCGCGACGATCCGCTCGGAGTAGTCCATGTCGTACATCGGGTAGGCCTTCGGAACGCGGGTCGCGAAGCCGAAGTCGAGCTTGTCCGGGGTCGCCAGGCCAAGCGTCTCGAGCTCCTTCATGCCGAGCTCGACGAGCTTCTCGTCGTCGGTCTCCCAGAGCTCGTCACCGGCGAAGCAGAAGTACTCGAGGCCGATGCACGCCTTGGTCGGGTCCGGGACCATCCAGGGGCTCCAGGAGCGGAAGTTCTGGATCCGGCCGACCTCGACGTCGGGCTCGTGGATGTAGATCCAGTTGTCCGGGAACAGGTCCTCGCCATCGAGCACCAGCGACACCGTCAGGAAGTCGCGGTAGCGCAGGCCCTTCGCGGCGGCGACGACCTCCGGAGCGGGCTGCGGCTCGGCCATCCCGACGATGTTGCGCAGCGGCAGCGAGCTGACGATGTAGTTCGACTCGTACTCCTTGCCGCCGGCGATCACCTTGCGCGCGCGGCCACCCTCGAAGACGACCTTGTCGACTTTCGTGTTGAGCAGCACCTGGCCGCCGAGCTTGGTGATGTCGTCGGTCATCGTCTCCCACATCTGGCCAGGGCCGTAGCGGGGGTAGTTGAACTCGCCGATCAGCGTCTTGATCTCGTTGCCCTTGTTGCCGAAGAAGGCGGCCTTGGCGGCGCTGAAGAAGGACAGTCCCTTGATCCGCTGGGCAGCCCACTCGGCGCGGATCTCCGAGGTCGGCACGCCCCACACCTTCTCGGTGTAGGACTTGAAGAAGAGGTTGAAGAGGCGCTTGCCGAAGCGGTTCGACACCCACTGCTCGAAGGTGTCCTCACGGCCCTTCGGCTTAACCTGCGCCCAGAAATAGGAGAGCATGCAGCGCGTCAGCTCGATCGGACCGAGCTTCTTGATCACGTCCGGCCCACGCAGCGGGTAGTCGAGGAACTTCTTGTTCCAGTAGATCCGCGACATCCGCGGGCGCTTGAGGAACTCCTCGCGCATGATCTCGTGCCAGAGGTCGTCGACCTCCTGGACCTTCGTGAAGAAGCGGTGGCCGCCGAGGTCGAAGCGGTACTCGCCACCCGGGCCCTCGCGAACCTCGGTCTTGGCGATGCCGCCGACCTGGTCCTCGGCCTCGAAGATGATCACCGGGAAGCCCTGCTTGGCGAGCAGGTAGCCCGCCGTCAGACCGGCAGGACCGCCCCCGAGGATCAGGGTCGGCGTGTCGCGCAGGCCGGGCGTTGCAGCCTCGGTCGCCTGGCTGTTACTGGAGGGAGTCTCGCTCACTAGGTCTGGCTCGCTTGGTCGCAGTTCTTTGTGTAGAGGACGCCACGTACCCCGATCCGGCCCGCCCGCCGGTAGAAGGGCGGCACCGCACCGTCGAGGCTGAAACGCTTATCGAGCTCGAGTGCCCGTCCCCACTGAGCCGCCCTTCGACGAACGGTCTCCGTCCAAGGGGCGTCCCAGTCGCTGATGTTGGTCGTGACCGGGTAGACGAGCAGCACGCGCTGCGAGCAGGGCAGGCTATCAAGTAGGGGCGTCAGGTTCTTCGCGGGAGTAGCGGCCTCGATCCGGTCCTGGACGTCGCGCCAATCCATTACGCCTTTGGTCTCGACCTCACCGAGCTGGGTCGCCTCAACGAGATCGTCTTGAAGTCCGCCCGGTAGGTGGTAGTGCATCAGCGGCGCCTGCTCCGGCTGGAGCGTTACGACGAGGTCGCCCGGCTGCAGCGTTCCCTGGACGGCGGCGGCGAGATCGGCGGCGTTCGACTTGTTCTCGAGCGTGCTCGTCTTGGGGATCGCCCAGATGCCGAGGATGATCACCAGCGCGACTAGCCCGAGCGTGCCGGCGCGCGCCAGGCCGAGCGCCGCGAGGATCAGCAGCGGGCCGAGCGCCACACCGAGATAGCGCGTCGTCCAGGCCGGCGAGAACTGCGAGAACAGCCAAGCGATGGCGAGCGTCGAGACGAGCAGTGAGATCGCCACGTAGACCGCGCGCTTCTCGCGATCGGCGGTCTTACCGAGGATCACGGCAGCGAGGCCGGAGCCGGCTGCGAGAACGAGCGCGACCGTAGCCGTGCCGCCGCCGAGCAGCGACTTCGACACCTGGATCGCGACGCCGAAGCGCGGCGAGTTCAGCCATGGCGCCCCGGTGTGTCCGACTTGGTAGAGCAGCGTCGGGATCCACGGCAGGTAGAGCACGAACGCCAGGCCGAAGGCGATCAGGCCGTCCTTGAGCAGCGGGCCGCGCTCGTCGCTCTGCAACCAAACGACGACGAAGGTGAACAGCGCTCCGGCGGTGACGAAGATTCCCCAACTGTGGGTGTAGAGCATCGCCGCCAGCAGCACGGCGAAAACAGGCAAGTAGCGGCGGTTGCGATAGACGAAGACATGCAGGAAGGCAGCCGTTGCGAACAGGCTCAGCACCACCATCAGCGAGTACATCCGCGTCTCCTGCGCATACACCGTCAGGAACGGGTTGAAGGCACTGAGCGCCGCGCAGTAGAGGCCGGCACGGCGACCGAAGAGCGACCAGCCCGCCCACAAACCGCCCGGCACCGCCAGCAGCGAGACCGCGACCGACAAGCCCTGCGTGTCGGCCGGACTGTTGCCGACCAGCTCCATCCAGATGTGCAGCAGCATGTAGTAGAAGGGCGGCGATCCGTCCTGGCGCAGAACGCCCGGGATGTCGAAGAACGGCTGGCCAGCGATCCCGATCGACAGGCCCTCGTCCATCCACAGCGAGGCGCCTAGCGCACGCGTGCGCAAGAAGAGTGAGATCAGCAGGAGCAGCCCGACGAACAGGGTGATTCCGGCCGGTCCGGTCGCGAACGCCTCGAGCTTTGGCGGGACGCGCGGGAGGGTGCGCGATCGGGGGGCTGCGACCGTGGACATCGCGAGAAGCCTAGTCAGCGCGACGACGCAAGTTCGGGGGTGCGGTCACCTGGCACAACGCGCGGAGCGTCGGGACCGCCGCTCGGGCAACCGCGGCCGGCGCTGTCAGCGCGCGGGGCGGTCCAGACCAGCCAGCGACCATCGGCCGCAACCTGACGGAAGCGCGGGTCGGTCACCTTGATCACCAGCGGGCCGTTGGGAATCGTGTGCGTGCGGAAGGCCACACCGGGCGGCGTTGTGCCCTCCAACGCGCGCACGTCGAGCCCGTGGACACCAAGCTCGTAAGCGATCATCTGCGTCTGGAACGGGCCGCTGTAGACGGCGCCGCAGCTCAGCAGACGATCGCGGCCACCCGCGTCCTCGACCGCGTCGTCAAGTGTGTGGAAGAGGCTCGCCTCGTAACGCAGCTCGTCGAGCGTCGCGTCGATGTTGTCGGCCTTGTCGCGGACGACCGGCCAGCCGACGACCAGGCCGAGCGCGAAGAGGGCATACGCCGTCGCGAGCCCGGCGCGCGCGCTGCCACCGATCCGCTCCACCAGCAGCTCGATGCCCTGGAAGACACGCGCAACACCGATCCCGCCGAGCACACAGAGCGCCGCGGTAGTGACGATCAGGTAGCGCTGGTTGCCGGCGTAGCCGCCCTCGGTCATCGCGCCGACGAGCAGCACCCAGCCGAGGCCGAGGCCGCCGATGAAGAGGATCGCGCCCTGGCGCCGGTCGCGGAACCATGCGACGGCCGCGGTAAGCAGTCCGATCAGGCCGGCGGCCTCGAGCGCCCAGATGGTGCGGTGGTGGAAGCGCTCGACGACCTCGAGGCCAGGATGCTCGGCGAAGGCGGCGCTGCCCGGGTTCGGGTTGTTGGCGCGGCTGGACGCGCGCAGCGCGTCGCCCGAGCCCCACAGCTCGGGGCCGAACCAGAGCAGCGGGATCAGCGCGGCGAGGATCGCCATCCGCAGCCGCAGCTCGGGGTCCCTGAACCAGAGCCAGATGCCGTAGAGGCCGAGGAACGGCCAGACCTCGGGGCGCAGCAGCGCCGCGGCGAAGCCGAGGTAGAGGGCATGGTCGCGACGGCCATCGAGGTGGCGCTCGACCGCCCACAGGCCAAGTCCCACGAGCAGCGCCTCGGAGTTGCCGAGCGCGGCGTCACGGACGTACTCATAGGTCGTCGCGAGAAACGCGGTAGCGAAGATGCCCGCGACCCAGCCGCCCGGACCTTTGCCGACGAGGCGACGTGCCAACCGAAAGGCCATCGCCAGCGCGAGCAGGCCGCCTGCACGTGCGATCCAGAGCCAGAGGTAGGGCGCGACGTCGGCGCCGAAGAGCGAGAACGGCGTCGTGAACAGGACCGGCAGCGGCTTCCACGACGGGCCGCCGGTCGTGACGAGATCGAGCTGGACGATCTCCCGCCCCCACATGATCCACGCCCACGGGTCGTAGGTCGGCGTCGACGGGAAGATCAGGCTGAGTGCTGAAAGTGCCAGGCAGGCGATAAGGACCGGGGCCACCGGCGACGAGCGTTCTTCTGGCACGGTCAGACGCTGCTGGTTTCGAAGTGGGTGGCCTGGCGCAAACGCGCCCAGCCGCCGTAGCGCGTCACGAGCACGATCAGCCCGACGATCGTGATCGGCACGTAGATGATGAAACGGAGCAGCAGCACGTAGGTGACCGCGGCCGAACCGGACGCCCCGAGCGCCTTGGCGCCGAAGGCAACGGCGGCATCGAAGGTGCCGATCGAGCCCGGCGCCGCTGGCAGCGCGGCGACGAAGTTGGTCAACGCGACGAGATAGAGCGCGCCGGAGGTGCTGATGTGCAGGTCGATTGCGCGGGCGACGGCAAGGTAGACGGCTCCCTCAAGCGCCCACAGCGCGAAGGTCACGATCAGTAACAACAACCCCTGGCGGTTGAGCAACGCGCGCGGAGCGTGCATCAGCGGCCGGATGATCTCGCGCAGACGGTGCAATCCACCGCGGCGGTGAATCATCCAGAGCGCGACGATCGCAAAGGCCAGCGCCGCGAAGCAGATACCTGCGATCAGCAGCGGCTCGTCGGTCGGCACGACGTCGCCCTCGAGCACGAGATAGACGGTCAGGATGAAGATGATCACGAGCGCGATCAGGTCAAGCAGCCGCTCAACGACGATTGTGCCGAGGATCTTGCGCTTGCCCGCGCCGGTCTTGCCGTCGAGCAGGACGACGCGCAGTGCCTCGCCCGCGCGCGCAGGCAAGACGTTGTTACCCATGTAGCCGACGACCGAGAGGCCGTAGCAGTCGGCCCGCTTCGCGTCGATCTGACTCTCTCTGAGAATGGCGTGCCAACGCTCCGCGCGGACGATCGTTGCGAACGCATAGAGCGCGAGCGCGAGCACCAACCAGGCGATCGCATCGGTGCCCGAAGGGATCTCCGGGGCATCCTGATGGGATGCCCACCAGATCACCGCGGCGAGCGCGACGACGGAGAAGAGAACCTGGAATAGCGCGAAGCGTTTGTTCATCGGACGAGGTGCGGCTTCGCACAGCGAAACGGCTGCACTGGACGGGCTTGACAGGGCCGTCGGCCTCGTCAAGAGGCGTCAAGGTAGCAGGCACCGCCGCCGAATTCACTACTCTGCGCCGTCGATGACGACCCGCGCGACTCTCCTCGCGGCCCTCTGTGCGCTCGTCGTAGCTCCCGGCTGCGGCGACGACGATGGGCCCCCATCGAGCCAGCAGAAGCCTGCCGGCGACACCAGCGTCGCGATCACCGCCCCTGACGAGACCGCTCCGGCCGCTGGTCCAGCGACCACGCTCGCCCCCGAGGACAAGCGCGGAGCGGCGCTCGCCTGCATCGAGGACGACAAGGGAATCGCCGCCGAGGCGATCGGCGACAAGGGGATCGCGATCGAGGTCGATACCCCCTCCGGGGGCACAGGCGGCGAGACCTCGCGGATCGACTTCTTCCAGTCTTCGCTCGAGGCCGAGGGCGCGCAGTTCGAGGGCAAGGGCGAGGGCGCGGAGCAGATCGGCGCCGCGCTCTTCTACGTGCGCGAGCTGCCCGAGGAGACGCTGATCGAGATCGAGGACTGCCTCAATGACCAGTAGCGGGGGGCCGCGGCTGAGCCGCCGCCAGCTGCTGCAGGCTGCCGGCGTCGCGGGCGCCGGAGCGGCGCTGCCGCTCGCCGCCGGCTGCGCGATCGGCGACGACAACGACGGCGAGCCCGAGAACGTCGTCGTGCTCATCATCGACAGCCTGCGGCCCGACTTCCTCGGCGCCTATGGCTCGCCGCGGGCGCGCACGCCAAACTTCGACTCGCTGATCGCGAGGGGGCTGCGTTTCAACCGCGCCTTCCCAGAGGCGATGGTTACGGTGCCGGCGCGGCGGTCGATCTTCACCGGCCAGCGGATCTTCCCGTACCGCAACTTCAAGCCGATCGCCGACCTCGGCATCAGCCCAGGCTGGGAGCCGATCTCCAACCTCGACCACACTCTGATGAAGGCGCTCTCCGACGCCGGCTACCGGACGATCCAGGTGACCGACAACCCGCACACCGGCTTCACCCAGACCTACCGGCCGTTCCGGCTGGCCTTTGACAAGTTCGTGTCGATCGAGGGCCGGACGGGCACGCGTAACCCGACCAGCACCGTCTCAGACGCCGAGGTCCGCCGCTGGCTGCCGAAAGCCCTACAGGAGAACGAGCGCTACGTCGAGGGGATGAAGAAGAACCTCGCCAACACCGGCTACGGCAAGGACGACACCGAGAGCGACGCCGCGCGCGTCTTCGGCGAGGCCAGCAATCAGCTCGCCGCCGCCGCGCGCAGCGGCGACAAGTTCGCGCTCGTCATCGACTGCTTCGACCCGCACGAGCCGTGGAGCCCGCCAAAGGAGTACATCGACCTCTACGGCGATCCCGAGTACGAGGGCCCCGAGATCGGCACACTCGACTACGGGCCGTCGAACTACCTCTCGAAGGACGAGCTGCGCCGCGCCCACGCCGACTACGCGGCCGCCGTGACAATGACCGACCGCTGGCTCGGCACCTTCCTCGAGCGCTTCGACGAGCTCGGTCTGTCTGACAACACGGCGATCGTCCTGATCTCCGACCACGGCATGCTGCTCGGCGAGCGCGGCTGGGTCGGCAAGATCCCCGGCGAGCTGCACCCCGAGATGGCGCAAGTCCCGCTCGCGATCGTCCACCCATCCGGCAAGCGCGCCGGCGAGAGCAGCGAGTACTTCGCGTCCACACACGACGTCGCGCCGACCGTGCTGTCGATGCTGGGAATCGAGGAGCCGAGCTGGATGGAGGGCGAGGATCTCTCGCTGTTGCTCGACGAGGACACCCCCTCCGGGGGCACAGGCGGCGAGCGGCCGTCCGAGCGGCCGTTCCACTACGGCGGGATGTACAACCGCTACTTCATCCGCACCGACCAGTGGGTGCTGCTCGGCGACAACCTCGGCGGCAACCGCCAGCTGTTCGACCTGACGCTCGATCCCGGCGAGTTCCACAACGTCGCCGAGGCCAACCGCGCCAACAAGCGGCTCGCCGAGGAGCTCTACCAGCAGGTGATCGAGGCCACCGGCGGCAAGCCGCTGCCGTACTACGACGACGAGAAGCTGCAAGCGCAGCTCGCTGCCGCCCGCGAGCGCAGCGGCTTCGTCGATCCGACGCCCTGAGTCGAGTTAGTCGGTTCCGCCCATCGAGGCGAGGGCGCCGCTGGCGGTGACCTCGTAGACCTCGACGGTGTTGCGGCCGCCTGTGCCCCCGGAGGGGGTATCGCGCAGCGAGCTCGGCGGAATCATCGCGGCAATCAGCTCGTCGCCTCCGGTGGCGAGCTTGAAGATGTTTGAGACCGCCCGTACGACGCCATTGACGGCGATCGCGACGTCGAGGGGTCCATCCGCCCCAGAAACCTTGCCGGTGACCCATACGGGCAGCACGGGGCCCTCGAGGTCGACGTCCTCGTAGGCGCCCGGGTCGGTGAGCGACACCTTCGCGTTGCTGGAGCCGTCCGCGGGCAGCGAGGACACCGGCTTGCCGACCAGCTCCTGTTGCGGCCCGACGCGGTAGATCCGGTCGGGGCCGTCGGCGCCGGAGCCGAACAGCGCGACCTTGCGGTCGATCAGCGTCTGCTTCTCGGCCGCGAACGCGTCGCCGTCGACGCGCATCCAGTCGGAGAAGTCACGCGGCAGCATCTTGACCTCGTCGCGTTTGGCGACGGCGGCGCTGAAGGCCGACTTGCCGTCGGTCTTGTCGGGCACGTCGATGTTCAGCACGTCGGAGATCGTCGGCACGATGTCGGTCGTCTCGACGATCGACGAGTTGACGCGACCCTGCTTCTCGCCCGGGAGCTTGATGAACAGCGGAACCGGCGAGATCTCGGCAAGCGTGTCGCGGTCAGCCTTGCGACGGTCGAACAGGCCTTGCTGGAAGGCGACGCCATGGTCAGCCGTCACGACGATGAGCGTCTCGTCGTAGATGCCGATCTTCTTCAGGTGGGCGATCAGCTGCTGGATCTTCAGGTCCGCGAACCCGAGCTGCAGCAGGTGGCGCATCTGGAGCTGCTCGACCTGCGTCGCGTCGGGATAGCTCTGACGTGACAGGCCCGGGATCGGGTCGCCGGCGGCGGTGTTGTACTGCTGGCCGGTCGGCAGGTACTTCCACGGCACGTGCGGCAGCAGCGCGTGCTTGAAGTTCAGCGACGGCCGCGGGCGCTTGCGGATGCCCGCGATCCAAGCGTCGAACTTCTCGTTGCGATCGGACTGGAGGGCGGCGAGCGTCGCCTTCTTGCCTTCCTTGGCGGTCGGCTCATCGCTGACCTCGACCTCGCCCGATATGCCGGCGCCGCTGCCCTCACCGCCGAAGTCGCCCCAGGTCTCCGACACCGACGGCAGGTCGGCCTCGATGTCAGGCGGGGCGACGACGTGGGCGTAGACGAGCCCGACGTCCTCGGTCATCGACCCGAGTCGGTCGAGGAACGGCTCGTCGAGGCGGGCGTCCTTGCAGAGATCGCGCGGACAGACCGTCGTCGCCTCCTCCGACACGTTCATCGTGTGGCTCTTGCCGAGCAGCGCGAAGATGCTGTTCGGATGCTCGGAGGAAGTCGGCAGGACGCCCTTCTGCGGGTAGTCGCCGTCCATGATCGCCGGCACGGCCTTCGACGTCGAGTCGTAGATCGTGTGCGCGTTCGGGAACCAGGTGCCGTCCTTGGCCAGCTGCGCGAAGCCGGGATAGCGGACCGGGTCCACATCGTCGTTGGCGTCGAGCAGCGAGATGCCCGGGAACTCGTCGAAGACGACCATCACGACCGGGATCGGCTCGATCCCGTCGATCGACTTCGCCGACGCCTCGCCGGCCAGTGTGATCTTCGAGACCGGCGAGATGAACAGGAAGAGGATCAGGAAGACCAGCGGCGCCGGGCTCAGGACCGTCAAAAACGAGCGGACCGGCTCGGCGCGCGCGTAGAGCGCAGCTGCCCCGGCGCCGAGCGCCAGCGCAATCGCGATCAACACAAAGTCGCTCGCGCCGAAGGCGTCCTTGAGCGCCTGTACGAAGACGATCCCCGCGAGCAACGCCATCAGCACGAGGTGAACGCCGAGCCGCGCCTTCGGACCCGCGAGGCCGATCAGCAGCTCGATGCCCAGCAGCAGCGCCGGCGGCAGGACGACCAGCAGCACCGCGAAGACGATGATGTCCATTGCCGTCGAGCCGCGTGCGGCGAAGAACTCCGGGTTGTCGGAGAGCAGGTTGAACAGCGGCTGCGCAAGCGCGAAGGCGGAGAGGACCGCGAGGTGCAGGAAGGACAGCAGGACAGACGGTGGCTGCTGTCGAGGGGGATCGTCCCCCGTTCGCTTGGGAACCGCGCCCGGGGAACGATCCCCCTCGACCCCGGCGTCGGCCATTACGCCTCGGCTGTGGTGAGGTCGATCGGTGTGCCGGTGCCCTTGGGGCGGGCGAAGTAGAGGAGGCGGGTGCCGGACTGGGAGCGCTCACGACGCTCGACGTCGAAGGCGGCGCCAAGCACACGCTCGAAGTTGGCGCGCTCGTAGTCGGGATGCAGACCCTCGCGCTTCGGGCCGAGCAGCTTCTTGACCATCGGGTCCTCGCGCGTCGGGAACTCGATCACGAGTGACGTGCCGAGCTCGGCGAGCCAGTCGACGAACTCGGCGACCGGGACATTGGCGGCGATCGTGACGTGGTGGATCAGCGCCAGCGCCAACACGAGATCCGGCTTGCCGCGCGCCGGCAGGTCCTTGCGCTCGAGCCCACGCCAGCCGAGGCTCGGCGATGGGTCGGCGAGGTTCATCGTCAGCGTCAGGATCTTCTCGTCGCCCTCCTTGTGGAGGTCGCGGTGCAGCAGCTCGACGGGGCCCTGGTCGGCGTCGACGGCGAGGACGTAGTCCGAGCCCTCCTCGGCGATCAGCGAGTAGCGGCCGTTGTTGGCGCCGATGTCCCAGGTCAGGCCCCAGCGCTGGGAGGTGGCTACCTCGCGCACGAACTCGTCCTTGCGCTTAGCGTCCTCGCCGGAATAGCTGTTGCGCTCTCCATAGCCAACCCAGACGCCCTTCGGCGGGTCCCAGGTCAGGCCGGCGACCAGCTTGCGCATCCGGCGCACGTTGGCGACGATCAGCTCCTTCTTGAAGCCTGCCTGCTTGACCTCGGCCTTGACCTCCTTGCCGCGGTCGGCGTGGCGCGCCTCGAGCTTCGAGAGCATGAAGACGTTGAGGAAGAAGCCCTTGCGGAAGCGGTCGCGGAACGAGACCATGCCGCGCATCTGGGCCGGGGTGATGCCGCCGATCGAGCCACGCAGCCAGGGGTGGAACTCGATCCCCTTCGCCGCCTGCAGCAGCAGCGGGTAGAGGTACATCATGCAGAACTGGCGGTAGCCGACCCACGGCTCGCCGTCGCGCAGCCGCTCGAACGAGCCGACGTCGACGAACACCGGCTTGGCGCCGACGAACTGGACGTTGTAGGGCGTCGAGTCCTTGAGGATCATCCCCTCCTCGAGCGCGGCGAGGTTGAGGTCGAGCTGCAACAGAGCGGCGTCCTTGAGCATCGAGAACGTCCACTCATAGGGATACGAGACGAACGGGATCCGCTCGTGCTTGAGCACGCCGGCGCAGTCCTTGACCAGCAGTTGCGCTGGAACGTCAGCCGTGCTCGACAGCAGCTCGGTCTTGACCAGGCGACCATCGGCCTGGAAGCGCTCGAACAGCTTCGTGGCCTGAAGCGCCTTGAAGTCGTCGAGACCGTCCTGCGACAAGGCCCGGTAGACGTCGCCGTCGGCGTAGAAGATCCGGCTCTCCGGATCGCGAAAGGAGCCGGCCTCTAGCTGCGCGTCCTCAGGACGCGGGGATATCTCGGTGGAGGTGGACAGCGGACTAGGCGGAGTCGGCCTGGCGCTCTGCTGCCTGCTCAGGCGTGGGCTCCTCATCCTTCTTGATGTGGAGGAACTTGAGCAGACGCGTCCAGTACAGCTTGGCCGTGACGGCGATCGCGGCGACGCCACCGGCGAGGATCTGCAGGATCATGCTCCCGCTGCCGGGATCCAGGTATGCGAGAAGATGCATTCGGCGACTCCAGTCGAAGAGGGGTACGGCGCGAACCGGGCAGGCTAGCAAAGGCCCGCCCGTCGATCCACACCAGTTCGACCTGCGATCCCTCTACCCTCCCCCTCCCAGATGAAGCTGATCATTCAGATTCCATGTTTCAACGAGGCCGAGCAGCTGCCCGGCACGCTTGCCGACCTCCCACGCGAGGTACCGGGCATCGACGAGGTCGAGTGGCTGATCATCGACGACGGCTCGACCGACGCAACGGTCGAGGTGGCGCGCACGCATGGTGTCGACCACGTAGTGCGACTGACCAACAACAAGGGTCTGGCAGCCGGATTCCAGGCCGGGCTCGACGCCTGCCTGAAGCTCGGCGCCGACGTGATCGTCAACACCGATGCCGACAACCAGTACTTCGGCGGCGACATCCCGAAGCTTGTCGAGCCGATCCTCGCCGGCCGTGCCGACATGGTCGTCGGCGACCGCGAGACCGACTCGATCGAGCACTTCTCGCCGCTGAAGAAGCGGCTGCAGCAGCTCGGCAGCGCTGTCGTGCGGCGCGCGTCGGGGACGAATGTGCCGGACACCACTTCCGGCTTCCGCGCCTACAACCGCGAGGCGGCGCTGCAGATGCAGGTGATCTCGAAGTTCACCTACACGCTCGAGACGATCATCCAGGCCGGCAAGGTGCTGGTCGCCGTCGACCACGTGCCGATCCGGACCAACGAGAAGACGCGCGAGTCGCGCCTGTTCCCCTCAATGTCGTCGTACGTGCGCCGCAACGCCGTCTCGATTTTCCGCGTGTACGCGCTCTACGAGCCGCTGCGCGTCTTCATGATCGCGGCAGGAATCGTCGCGATTCCGGCAGCGATCATCTGGGTGCGCTTCCTCTGGTTCTTCTTCAACGGCGAGGGCTCGGGCCACGTCCAGTCGCTGATCCTTGGCTCGACACTGATGATCATCGCCGTCCAGTTCGTCGCGCTCGGCGTGATCGCCGACATCCTCGCCGCGAGCCGCACGCTGCAGCAGCGGACGCTGGAGCGGGTGCGCCGCGTCGAGCTGACGCTGGGCGTCGAGCCGTCGCACTACGAGCCCGGCGCGGGCAAAAGCGGCCAGCCTGCAACCACCGGCGCCGCGGCGGGCGGCGCTACCGGCAAGCCGACGACCGGCGGCGAGGGCACGGCAACCGGACCGTCAGACCGGGAGACTGTCGGGGCATGACCGGCGTCGCGACACCGGGATCGACCGGGGCCGAGGAGGTCCCGACCGGCAACACCTTCGACAAGTACGGCTCGACCAACCCGGTCGTCCGCCGTATGATGACCGCCTTCCATCGCACGCTCGACGAGCTGTGGGACCAGGCGGCGCCGAGCAGCGTGCTCGACGTCGGCTGTGGCGAGGGCGTGCTGACCCACGAGTGGGCGCGGCGACTCGGCGACGGGCGGATCGTCGGGATCGACCTCGACGACGAGAAACTGGCCGCCGAGTGGGACAAGCGCCGGCGGGCGAACCTCGAGTACCGCTGCGAGGAGGCGACGCGGCTTTCGTTCGCCGATGGCGAGTTCGACATGGCGAGCGCGATCGAGGTGCTCGAGCACGTGCCGGATCCGAAGGCGACGGTTGCGGAGATGGCGCGCGTCGCCAGCCGCCATCTGCTCGTCTCGGTACCGCGCGAGCCGCTCTGGCGCGGGCTGAACGTGGCCCGCGGCGCCTACTGGGGCTCGCTCGGAAACACGCCGGGGCACGTCAACCACTGGTCGAAGCGGAGCTTCGTAGAGCTGCTGTCGCACCACGGCGAGGTAGTCGAGGCCCGCTCGCCGTTCCCGTGGACGATGTTGCTCGTGCGTCTCTAGGTCAGCAAGTGCCAGAGAGCGAGCCGCAAGGGGGCAGCTACGGCCGAGGCGCCGCGATCCTCTCGGTGGGGATCGGCGTGACCGGGCTGATCACCTATGCGTACTTTGCGCTAGCTAGCCACTCGCTATCTGAGTCCGACTACGGCGGGATCACGCTGCTCTGGTCGGCGGTGTTCGTAACGGTGTCGGTGCTCTACCGCCCGGTCGAGCAGTTGCTCTCGCGGACGATCGCCGACCGTGGCGCGCGCGGTGGAACCGGCAACAGCCACCTACGCGTCGCGGCGACGATCCAGCTTGCGCTCGGGATCGTCTTCGCGATCGCGGCGCTAGCGCTGCGCGGGCCGCTGCAGGACGACCTGTTCAGCGGTTCCGAGACGCTCTACTGGGTGCTGATCGTCGCCGTGCTTGCCTACGCCGTGAGCTACTTCGCACGCGGGTTCCTCGCCGGTTCGCACCGTTTCGGCCTCTATGGCGGGCTGGTCTTCATGGAGGCGGTCTCACGTTGCCTTTTCGCGTTGGCGGTCGCCATCGGGATCGCGTCGGGCCAGTCGGTCGTCGCACTTGGGATCGCGGCCGCGCCGATCGTGTCGCTCGCGGTCGTGCCGTGGGCGCTCGGGCGGCGGATGGCCAACCCGCTGGCGCTGTCCGAAGCCGAGGCGACCGAGGCGCGGCTGCTCGACGAGGCGGCGGCCGGCGAGCCCGGCGGCGAGCCGGAGTTCACTCTCTCCCACGGCGCCGGCTTCGCGGTCGCGGTGCTGGCGATCATGCTCGCCGAGCAGACGTTCCTCAACGCCGGCCCGCTAATCGTCAAGGCGACGACCGACGGACCCGACGGCGCGGCGCTCGCCGGCTTCACGTTCAACGTGCTGCTGATCGCCCGCGCGCCGCTGCAGCTCTTCCAGGCGATCCAGACGTCGATCCTCCCCCACCTCACCCGGCTGCGTGCCGGGGGTGAGAGCGATCCGTTCCGGCGTAGCGTCAGCGTCACGCTTACCGCGATCGCCGTATTCGCCGGCGGAGTCGCACTAGTGATGCTGGCGATCGGACCGTGGCTGATGGACCTGGTGTTCGGTGGCGACCTCGCGTACGACCGCCTCGGCCTCGTACTGATCTCGATCGGCATGGGTCTCTACCTCGCGGCTGCAACCCTCAATCAGGCGCTGCTGGCACGAGCTCACGCGCGCGCAGCCTGCGCCTGCTGGCTCGCTGCCGCGGCGGCCTACGTCGGCTTCCTGCTGATCCCCGGCTTCGACGACCGCGTCGTGCAAGTCGAGATCGGCTACGCGGGTGGTGCGCTGGTGCTCTGCTCGCTGCTCTACGCGCTCTACCGCCGCTCGCACTGAGCTAGGTTTCCGCCCACACCGATGCAGGAGGGACCGAATAGATGAGCAGGACACCCGCCGTTGGCGAGCAGGCGCCGGACTTCACGCTGGAGGGAACGGCCGGCCCGTTCACGCTGTCGGAGCACCGTGGCGAGAAGGTCGTGCTGCTGTTCTACCCGGGCGACGATACGCCCGTCTGCACGAAACAGTTCTGCTCCTACCGCGACAACGCCGAGGCGTTCGGAGCCCTGGGAGCCACCGCGGTCGGGATCTCCGGCAAGGGCGTCGAGTCGAAGCAGGAGTTCGCCGACAAGCACGGGCTGACGGTGCCGCTACTTGCCGACCCCAACCACGCTGTGTCGAAGTCCTACGACTGCTGGTCGAAGCTGCGCGGCACGCGGCGATCAGTGGTGATCGTCGACGAGCAGGGCGCCGTGCGCCACCGCCACGACCACACGCTCGGCCTCGACTTCCAGACAGCGGCGGACATCAAGAAGGTGTTGGAGAGGCTCTAAACAGCTGTAAGCATCGAACCGCCGCAGTTGCGGCAGCGGACGTTGACGAGGTCCGACATGCGGGCGATCGTCGAGTGCGAGCCGCAGTCTGGGCACTGCGAGCGGAGCTCGAAGCGGGTCAGGCAGTAGACGCAGCGGTAGCGGCCAGGGAGATTCGTGGCGCGCAGCCACGGCTCGCCGCACGACGGGCACGGCGGTCCAAGGTCGATCCGTTCCTCGTCGGCCATCGAAGGATTCTGGCGGGTGGGCCGGACCGGCGGGCTCAGCCGACTCCGAGAGCGGCCCCGTGACCACGCAGCCAGGCGTCGGCGTCCATCGGACGACCGCCGGCCGGCTGGACCTGGAGTAGCTCCAGGGCGCTATCGGCGGCGCCGTAGAGCAGCCGGCCGTCGCGAGCAGCCAGCGCACCGGGCGCGGGTCCATCGTCAGATCCGGCGAGCGCGACGCGCCGAACGCCAAGACGCTCGAACCCCTCGGGCTCTACGTAGGTTCCGACGTGTGGAGTCAGGGCGCGAACGCGGCGCTCGAGCGCCGCGGCGTCGAACTGAGGATCGAGCAGGCGCTCCTCGCGATCGATCTTCTCCGCGTAAGTCACACCGCTCTCGCCTTGCGGCTGCGGCGTGGGCAGCGTGTCGAGCGCCTCGACGAGCAGATCGCCGCCGAGCGCGGCGAGCCGCTCGGCGAGGCTGCCGTAGTCGTCGCCGGGACCAATCGGCTCGTTGCGAACCATGTAGACGGGGCCCGCGTCGAGCTCGGCGACCGGCTCCATGATCGCCACGCCGGTCTCGCTGTCACCTGCCTCGATCGCACGCTCGATCGGGGCGGCGCCGCGCCAGCGTGGCAGCAGTGATGGGTGGACGTTGAGCCAGGTGTGCGCGGCGAGCAACTCGTCGCCGATGATCGCCCCATAGGCGCAGACGCACGCGGCCTCGGGCTGCGCGGCGGCGATCCGTGCCAATGAGTCGGGATCGTTGACCTTCTCCGGCTGGAAGGTGTCGATTCCGAGCTCGCGCGCGCGCTCGACGACCGGCGGCGGGGAGACCTTGCGGCCGCGGCCCTGACGGCGGTCGGGACGGCTGACGACGAGCTGCGGTCGATGAGGAGAAGCGGCGAGGCGGTCGAGGACGACAGCTGCGAAGTCCGAAGTCCCGAGGTAAACGGTGCGCACGTGGCGGCTCAGGCTGCTTGCTCGGCGGCGCGGTCGCGCTCTTGACGCTCGCGGTCGCGCAGCTCGCGCATCGCTCGGCGGCGCTGATCGCGAGTGGTGCGCTCGAAGATCAGCACTCCGTCGAGGTGGTCGATCTCATGCTGGATCACGCGCGCCTCGAGGCCGGAGGCCTCGACAACGCGCGGCTCGCCAAGCTCGTCGTGGGCGCGAACGCGCACATGGACCGGGCGCTCGACGTCGACGTTGACGCCGACGATCGACAGGCAACCCTCCTCGCCCTCCTCCTGCTCGTCGCTGCTCCACTCGATTTCGGGGTTGACGAGCGCGACCAGCGGCGCGTCGGGACCGATGCGATAGACCAGCAGCCGCTGCGAGATGCCGAGCTGCGGCGCGGCCAGTCCGACGCCGAGGGCGTCGTCCATCAGCCCTGCCATCCGCGACACCTGACGGTGCAGGCCGTCATCGAACTTGTCGACCTCGATCGCGCGGCTCTTCAGCACCGGATCGCCGAACTGGCGGATGAACGACATCGCTGCCGCCCGGCGGGCAAGCGTCTCCGGGTCGAGCTGGGTCTCCTGCTCCTCCTCCAGCTCGTCCTGGCTATCGTGCTCGTCGGCCATCTCTCCAATCGTAACGCTCGTAACGTCCCCGGTCCTCTACTGAGGATCTACGTCGACGGCGTACTTGACTGGACCGAGTGAGCGATCGGCCACTGTCGCCTCGACGGCTGTCCGCACCGCGACGATCGCCGCCGCGCGGTCAGTGGCCTTGACGACCAGCTGGAAGCGTTCCCGGCCCTTGAGCCGAAACAGCGGCGCCGGCCCGAGTGCTGGGATCTCGGCCGCACGGATCAGTCCCAGCAAAGCGTCGGCCGCAGCCTTCGCGGGCGCGGGCTGCTCGGACGAGCAGATGACCCGAATCAGCGATCCGTAGGGCGGGTAGGAGAGCGCCTCGCGGCGCGTCAGCTCGACGTCGAGGAAGCCGTCCGCGTCGTGACCGGCGGCAAAGCGCAGCGCCGGCGCCGCGGGATCGAGGGCCTGGACGACTACTCTCCCCTCGCTGCCGCCGCGGCCGCTACGGCCCGCGAGTTGGGCAACCAGCGCGAACGTCCGCTCCTCGGAACGAAAGTCGGGGAAACGCAGCGTCGAATCGGCGTCGAGCACGACGCCGAGCGTCACGTCGGGGAAGTCGTGGCCCTTGGCGACCATCTGGGTGCCGACGAGCACTCCGCCCTCCGCGGCCTCGAACCGCTCCAGCGCCTCCGCGGCGCCTCCGCGCGTGGCGGTGTCGGCGTCGAGACGGAAGACCGGCAGTGGATCCATCAGCCGCTCGAGCTCGACGCCGAGTTGCTCGGTCCCGACGCCGTGACGGGCGAGCGACACCGATCCGCAGTCGGGGCAGCTGTCCGGGACCCGCTCGCGGTGGCCACAGTGGTGGCAGGAGACCCTGCCCGCTGACTTGTGCAGCACCAGCGTCACGTCGCAGTTCGGGCACTCCCAGACGCGGCCGCAGTCGCCACAGGTGAGGAAGTTCGACCAGCCGCGCCGGTTGAGCAGCACAATCGCCTTCTCGCCGGCGCGGCGCACCTGCTCGAGCGCGTCGCGCGTCCGCTGGTGCAGCGGGCCCTTGACCCCAGCCATCCCAACAAGCTCAACCGGCGGCAGCGGACGGCCATCGACACGCTGTGGCAGGCGCACGCGGTCGTAGCGGAGCACGCTCTCTGGCCGCGGCGTGGCGCTACCGACCAGCAGCAGCGCGCCGCACTCGCCCGCGCGTCGCTGGGCAACCGTGCGGGCGTCGTAGCGCGGGTCGCCCTCCTGCTTGTACGAGCCGTCGTGCTCCTCGTCGACGACGATCAGGCCGACGTTCTCCAGTGGCGCGAAGACGGCCGAGCGCGGTCCGACTGCGACGCGGGCGTCCCCGCCGCGCAGGCGCGCCCACTCGTCGTAGCGCTCGCGCGTAGTGAGCTGGGAGTGCAGGACCGCGACGGTGTCGCCGAAGCGCTCGACGAAGCGACCTGCCGTCTGCGGCGTGAGACCAATCTCGGGAACGAGGACGATCGCTGTCTGCCCGCGCTCCAGGACCTCGTCAACGGCACGCAAGTAGACCTCGGTCTTGCCGCTACCGGTCACGCCGTGGAGGAGGATCGGGTCGGGCGCGGCCGTGGGCGGGGCGGTACGCGGCAATCTCGCGACGATCTCAGCGACTGCCGCACGCTGATCAGCTGTCAGCGCGCCAACGGTGCCGCGAGCGCCGACGCGCCGGACTTGCGGTCGACGGGGCGCCTCGACGGTTCGCTCGACCGAGAGCAGCCCGCGCTTCTCCAGCCGTCGCACGCTGGCGTGGTCGCAGCCGCTGATGCGTGCAAGGTCGCTGACCCGCAGCGGGCCGTCGAGGAGCGCCTCGAGCCCAGTCCGCTGTCGGCTGCCGAGCCGAGTGCCGTCCTCGATCGCCGCACGGCCCGCCGGGGTCAGAGAGGCGGCGAGTGACTTACGTGCCTTGGTTCGGCGGCCGTTGCCGGTACCGGTCCCCGGCGGCAGCACCAGCGCCAGCCCGCGTGCCGGGGTCGAGACGTACTCCTGTGCCACCCAGAGGCCGAGCCGCACCAGCTCCGCGGGCACGTCCGCTTCGAGCGCCTCGATCGGCTCGGCGAGGCGCTCCGGGTCCAGCTCGCTCGTCTCGGCGGTCGCGACGACGACTCCCAGCATCCGCCGCGGTCCAAACGGCACCACGAGGACGCTCCCCACCCCGACGCCATCTGCGATCAGCCCGTCACCCATCAAGTAGTCGAAAGGCCCACGCAACGCGCGGGCGGTGGTCAGCGGCTCGACCTTCGCGATCACCAGGCCAATGTATGGGGATCGCCAGAGGTCAGCGGTTGCCAGCATTTCTGCTGTGCCGTCTGGCACACTTGAATCGTGGCTGTCCCGTCACGATCCCGTCGCAGAACCGTGTCAGTCTGTGACTCGCCGGCTGGCAGGTTCGTCGTGATGCCGAAACAGCGCTGGCGACACGGAGTACGCGAGGACCTGCGCAGGTTGCGTACCGCTGTCGACGGCCTGCGCGAGGAGATGCACTCCGAGTTCGGCGGCATGCGCGACGAGATCCGCGGTATGCGCGGCGACCTGCAGCGCGAGTTCCAGCAGAACCGCGACGTGCTGCGTGACCTCAAGGCATCGATCGACCACAACACGGAGATGACCCAGCGCTCGGTCGAGACCCTCGAGGCCGTGCATGCCGAGAGTCGCGCGAACCGAATCGCAATCGAGGATCTCTCCGAACACGTCCGCGCCCAGCGCGACGGGCTGCTGCTCGTGCTCGACGACTGCGCCGCGGGCGCAACGGCGGGTCGACCGACTAGGCCTGGCGCGGCAGGCAGAGCGCGGCGAAATGAAGGGTGAAGGCGCGCTCGGCGGCGCGCGGCGCGACCGTGAATACCGTTCGGCGGGCCGACGCCTTCAAGGCGGCCTTGGTGCGTTGGGCCAGCGTCTCCGCGAAGAACGAGTGGACGGCGAGCGGGAGCGGGTCGGCGAGGTCGGCGGCAACCGCCAAGCCGGCGTTGTCGGCAAGTGCCGCGATATCTGCACGCGAGAAGCGATGGAGGTGTCCGATCGCGTCACGGCCCGCCTGGGCGGAGGCGCGCGATGCGGAGAGGTTGTCCTCGAGCGGGACCTCGACGATCACGGCGCGAGCGACGCGGGCCGTCTCGCGCAGCAGCGGCAGCGGGTCCGGGACGTGCTCGAGGACGTGCGAGAGGATGCCGAGGTCGTAGCTGACGTCGGGGACCGGCAGTGCGTGGCCGTCAAAGCGCTGGGCCGCGTCGACCTCGGGACGGGTTGCGGCGAAGGAAGCTGCACGCTCGGAGATGTCAAAGCCGTCGCGGCGCTCCCCCACCCCACGCCGGGCAAGCTGGGTCAGCAGGACCCCGTCGCCGCAGCCGACCTCGGCAATCGTCCGCGGCGGGCGAGAGAGCCCGCCGATCAGCTCGACGACATGGTCCGCCTTGCCCGCCGCGCAAAGCTCGCGCCAGCCTCCGTAGCGGAGGGCGTCGTCGCCCTCCGCGGAGTACTGCTCCTCGTAGACCTGGCGGAGCTTGTTCGAGTCAGGCGACAGGCGCAGCCTCGGCGAGACCGGCGGCCTGGCGCAGCGCGTCGGCCTTGTCGGTCTTCTCCCAGGTGAACTCGTCGAGCTCGCGGCCGAAGTGGCCGTAGGCCGCGGTCTTACGGAAGATCGGCCGGTGCAGGTCGAGCTCGCGGCGGAAGGCGGCCGGGCGCAGGTCGAAGTGCTCGTCGACGAGCTGGGCGATCTTCGCGCGGCCGATCTTCTCGGTGCCGAAGGTCTCGACCATCACCGAGACCGGCTTGGCGACGCCGATCGCGTAGGCGACCTGGACCTCGCAGCGGTCGGCGAGGCCAGCCGCGACGACATTCTTGGCGACCCAGCGGGCCGCGTAGGCGGCCGAGCGGTCGACCTTCGACGGGTCCTTGCCGGAGAAGGCGCCGCCACCGTGACGGGCAGCGCCGCCGTAGGTGTCGACGATGATCTTGCGGCCGGTCAGCCCGCAGTCGCCCATCGGCCCGCCGATGACGAACTTGCCGGTCGGGTTGACGAGGAAGTTATGGCCCGAGTTGAGCGTCGCGGCGTCGTAAGGCACGCCCTCCTTGTCGAGCACCGGGATCACGACCTGATCCCAGAGGTCGGCCTTGATCCGCGGCTGATCGACGTCCTCGGCGTGCTGAGTTGAGATCAGGACCTTCTCGATCGCAACCGGGCGGCCGTCGCGGTAACGGACCGAGACCTGGGTCTTGCCGTCGGGGCGCAGGTAGGGCAGCGTGCCGTCGTGGCGGACCTCGGCGAGCCGCTCAGCGAGCCGGTGGGCGAGCGCGACCGGGGCCGGCATCAGCTCCGGGGTCTCGTTCGAGGCGTAGCCGAACATCATTCCCTGGTCGCCGGCGCCAGCGATGTCGAAGTCGTCGCCCGAACCGTCGGCGCGCTTCTCGTAGGCCTGATCGACGCCCTGGGCGATGTCGGGCGACTGCTTGTCGACCGTCACCATCACGGCGCAGGTGTTGCAGTCGAAACCGTAGGCGGCGTCGTTGTATCCGATCTCGTCGACCGCCTTGCGAGCGATCGCCTGGAAGTCGAGGTCGGCCGTCGTTGAGATCTCGCCCGAGATCACGATCAGACCGGTGTTGACGAGCGTCTCGCAGGCGACACGACCGGCAGGATCCGCGGCGAGCACCGCGTCGAGCACGGAGTCGGAGATCTGGTCGGCGATCTTGTCGGGATGGCCCTCGGTGACGGACTCCGAGGTAAAGAGGAACTCGTTATCGGCGAAATCGGTGATGCTCATGGGGAGGGGCTCACTCCGGGGCCGGGGACGCTCAAAAGACGCTCTATTAGGTCAAGAAAGGGTACAGAAGCGGTCAGGTGTAGCTGCGACGACCTGCAGTCGTCTTGATGTCGATCACCAAAGGGACCCCCTCGAGCCCGAAGCGGTCGCGCAACTGGTTCTCGAGGAAGTAGGCGTAGTCACGCGTGACCAGCGAGCGGTCGTTGACCTGGAGCGCGAAGCGCGGCGGTGACGTCTCGAACTGGGCCAGGTAGTAGAGCCGCAGCCGCTTACCGCCCTTCGCCGGCGGCTGGCGGATGTCCTGGAGGTCGGCGAGGAAGCGGTTGAGCTGCGACGTCTTGATCCGCTGGGCACTGCGATCCGCGAGGTCGATCGCCTCAGCGACCAGGCGCGTGAGGCCGCGGCCGGTCTTTGCCGACACAGCCATCAGCTTCGGCCGCTGGCGCAGCTTCTTGCTGACGCGGGCGCGAGTGTGCTCTAGGTCGGTGTCGGTGAGGTCCCACTTGTTCAGCGCGACGACCGTCGCGCAGTTGGTCTTCATCGCCAGCTCGGCGATCCGGAAGTCCTCGGTGGTAACGCCCTCGGAGGCATCGCAGAGCACGATCGCGACGTCGGCGCGCTCGGCGGCCTGCTCGGAGCGCAGCTGGGCGTAGTAGTCGACGGTGCCGGCAACCTTCGTGCGGCGACGCAGACCGGCAGTGTCGACGAGGATCACCGGCCTTCCCTCGACCTCGATCCGCGTGTCGATCGAGTCACGTGTCGTGCCCGCCAGATCGGCAACGATCACCCGCTCCTCCCCGAGCAGCTTGTTGACGAGCGACGACTTGCCGACGTTCGGGCGACCGATCACCGCGAGGCGGGTGGCGGTCTCTTCCTCGCGCTCGGGAACCGTCTCGAGCGTCTTGGCGATCCGGTCGAGCAGGTCGCCGGTGCCGAGCCCATGGGCGGCCGAGACCGCGACGGGCTCCCCCAGGCCGAGCCCGAAGAACTCGGCGGCGTTGGCTTGGCGCAGCGCGTCGTCGACCTTGTTCGCCGCCACGACGATCGGCGTCTCGGCGGCGCGCAGCTCGCGCGCCAGCTCGGTGTCGCCCGGCCGCATCCCGGCGGCGGCGTCGACCACGAACACCACGACGTCCGCCTCGGCGAGCGCGCTGCGCGCCTGGCGCTGGACCGAGCGCGCCAGATCGTCGGTCTCCTCCATGTCGACACCGCCGGTGTCGATCAGCAGGAATCGCCGCCCGTTCCAGTCCGCCTCCACCTCCTTGCGGTCACGCGTCACCCCCGCCTCCGGGTGCACGACAGCCTCCCGTGTCTCAGACAGGCGATTGACCAGCGTCGACTTGCCGACGTTTGGATAGCCGACGATCGCGACCTTCGGGAGGGACATGGGCGGGTGAGGCTACTGGCGTGGCGCCCGCACGGTCACTGACCGACCTGAGCGAGAACCTCGGCCAGCTGGTCTGGAGCGAGGCGGGCGGGAGGCCAGCTGATCGTCAGCTCGCCATCGCGCTCGAGCAGCGCCCGCACGTTAACCAGGATGAGACTGGTGACACGCCCGTCCTCGTCGTACTCAACGTTGTGGCCCTCGGGGGTGGGGAGAGCCCGGAACGGGGACTTGCTGCCGTCGTGAAGCACGGTGTTGAGGTAGAGAACATCTCCACGAGCGTCGTAGTCGTGCTGCTCGAAGTCGATGCCGGCAATCGTGACGCTCATCGCTGTCCTCGTCGTGGATCGAAATCCTGGGCAAACGCCGTGACGATCCAACCTGGACGGTCACCGAAGTCTACGACCACGCGCAGCCAACGCCACGGATCAAGTACATGACGCCGATAGAAGCGCTCACGCCCGGCTATCGGGTCCAACTCGCGGTGGTCTGGACTCTCCACCGTCTGAAGGATCAGATCAACGATTGACAATGACCACGAGTGGTTGAGCGCGAGATGGAGCTCGGTGCCCGAATCAAACACGACTTCGCGGCCGTCTGGATCGAGGACTGACCGCGGTTCCGCACCCATCCGCGGAACCTAGGAAGGCGCGAGCCACGCCTCAACGCGCCTCCGTAACGCTTCAGAGCCAGCTGAGTGACGGTGCGCAGCGCACCATCACGATCGAGCATTTGCGACTAACTCGCCGATGCGCGCGACGACCTCGTCGACGGTCAAACCGGTGGTGTCGAGCTCTACGGAACCCCCCGCCGGCTTGAGCGGGGAGTGCTCGCGGCTGGAGTCCTGGGCGTCGCGGAGGGCCTGGTCGCGTAGGACGGCGTCGACTGCGATCCCCAGCTCGGCCGCGCGACGGCGTGCACGCTCCTCGGGGTTGGCGACAAGGAAGACCTTGACGGCGGCTTCCGGCGCGACGACGGTGCCGATGTCGCGTCCCTCAACGACCCAGTCGCCGGCGGCGACCAGTGCACGCTGCTTCTTGACCAGAGCGGCCCGCACCGCCTGGTTGGTGGCTACCTTCGACGCGGCCTCCGAGACCCGCGGCTCGCGGATCGCCTCGGTGACGTCGCGCCCGTTGGCGATCACCCGCTCTCCGATCGATATCTCGAGCCCCTGCGCCTGCTCCGACGCCGCTCCCCCCTCCTCCAAGGTCAAGAGCCCAACCGCGCGATACATCGCGCCCGAGTCGAGATACGTAAAGCCGAGCGTGTCCGCGACGGCCCGCGCCACCGTGCTCTTGCCGGCCCCGGCGGGCCCGTCGATCGCGACGACCATGGCGCGCAGGCTACCCCGAACATGTGCGCGTACGTGCAGAGAGGTGCCCCCCTACCGAGTGAACGCAGTCCGCTTCTCAAACGCCTCAAGGACATGAACGATGTCTCTGTGCATCTCGTCGACTCTTAGCTCTCGAGCCAAACCGCTTGTGCTCAAGCCGATTGCATACTTGTCCTCAGTCCACCGTGCGAGGCCCCCGAGAAGGCCATCCTTTCCCGGGACCAACTCCACAAGATCTTGACTCCCCAACAGCTTGCGGATGTACTCCTCCGCCTTCTTTCTCGCGGTCGACGCTGCTACTGCGCGACTCTTACGTCCGTCGTAGCTGTCAGCGAAGCCGTCTACGACCTTTCGCTTTAGCCGGCGAGTGAGTTGATCAATTTTGACCTGAATCTCAGATGTGCTCGGGTATGGGCGATCATGCGCTTGACGAGCAAGAATCCGCTCAATCGCAGAGGCGACCACTAGATAGTTCTCGATCTCTTTAGCCGGCCACACTTGCAACTCAACACCTATGCGGCTGGCCTCGTCGTGGCGCTCTTGGATCTCATCCGGCCAGAAATAATCAGAGTCCAAGACGCAATACTGCCTCAGGTCGGTTCCGACCGAAGTCCGGATGAACTCCGAGAGCTTCGGCACATACTTCCATCCGCCCCAACCTTCCAACTGAAAAATCGCACCGGCATCGAACGCATCCGATCTCGGAAACAGGGATGCATGCAAGCGGCGTAAAATCTCGGCGTCCTTACCCTCAACGTACATACATCGCCGTCCACGCCACAGCCGTGTCAAGGCAAGTTTCTGCGTCCCACCCAGCTCATCCACGATGCGCTGAACCTCGACACCAGAAGCGGCTGGAAGCGATTGCCGATCCCGTGCATTCACCACGATAATGTCGTCAGGCTCAACCTCACCGATGATCTCAACAGAGTGCGTCGCCATGATGACTTGCTCATGTCGCCCTCGAAGGAGCTTGATGAGCTTCCGCTGAAGATCTGCGTGCATGTAGACGTCAGGCTCGTCCAAGATCACAGTCGGATCGGCCTCTGCGCGGCTCAGGAACCACATGAGTTGAAGCCACATCTGCAGTCCGTGCCCCATCTGCGCCACCTCGCCGGCGAAGTCCTCGTTCCGTACAAGCATCTGTAGCTGCCCAGCACGCAACTCGGGCTTGCTGACGGTCAGGCCAGGCCAGCTCTGCTCAACGGTCTGGCGGAAGCCGTCAAAGTAGTGGCTCCCAAGGTAACGCAGCTGATTGCGAAAGTGGAGGGGGGCGCGTATCGAATCGAGCGCTCCCCGGACGTAACTTCGGTCTCGTAGCTTCTCGTTGCGCTCGAGCGGCGCGACTTGAGGCTGGATCGCTATCCGGGTAAGGCCTAGAGCGGCGATATCCCGCTTACTGGCAACGACCGCTCCGGTGCGATCGCGTAAGACGGCACACAGAGAACCGCCATCCCCCACGTACATGCATATTTGAGCGCCGCCAGAGAAGGTGCCGATGATTTCTGCGGGCGGGTCACCGAGTCCGTGGAACACATACCGATCAAGCTCAATATCGGTGCCCGCCAACGACGGCACGAGGCAGTGAGACCCTGCGGGTACATCGAGCCACCCAGGGGTGGCTCGAAAATTCAACCCGCGTAAGCGATTGGCTACTAGGGCGAGTAGCCGCAATGCCTCAACGATCGTCGACTTTCCAGCGTTATTAGAGCCGACGAGAACCGTCAGAGGCCCAAAGGGAACCTCATGAGACTCAAAGCGACGGAAGTTTTGAAGAGTGAGACGCTCAAGCACGCCGCGTATTCTTAACCATCGGTCGATCGTAGACCGATGGCTAGCCGAGCAGCGCGCGGAGGTCGGCCTCGAAGCCGGGGTAGGAGATGGCAGCGGAGTCCATGCCGAAAACTTCGACGCCTTCTTGGGAGGCGAGGCCGGCAATGGCGCCGAGCATGGCGATGCGGTGGTCGCCGCGGGCGTCGATCGTGCCGCCGCGGAGCGGGGTTCCGTCACCGTGAACTACGAAGCCGTCTTCTGTCGCCTCGATGGCGGCGCCGAGGGCAGTAAGGCCGTCGACGACGGCGGCGATGCGGTCCGACTCCTTGTGGCGCAGCTCGCCGGCACCGTGGACGATCGTGTCGCCCTCGGCAAAGGCTCCGAGTAGGGCGACGAGGGTCAGCTCGTCGATCGCGGCGGGGACATCTTCGGGCGCGACCTCGGTGCCGACCAACGGTCCGTGGGCGACGTCGAGCTCGCCGACCGGCTCGACGTCGCTGAACTCGCCCGGCTCTTCGAGATCACCGACGATCACGGCGCCCATCCGCTGGGCGATGCGGAAGAAGCCGCAGCGGGTCCAGTTGAGACCGACGTTCTGGATCACGACGCGCGAGTCGGGCACTAGGCAGGCGGCGGCGACCATGAAGGCGGCCGATGACGGGTCGCCGGGAACGGCAATCGCGTCGAGCTCGAGCTCGTCGACCTGCGAGACGGTGATGTTCAGGCCGTCGCGCTCGAATGGGACGCGCGAGCGGGCGAGGATCCGCTCGGTGTGGTCGCGGCTGGTGCGGCCTTCGACGATCGTCGTGCTGCCATCGGCGAGCATCCCGGCGATCAGGACGCACGACTTGACCTGGGCGCTGGCCATCGGCAAGTCGTAGGTCGTGCCGTGCAGCTCACCGCCGCGAACGGTCAGCGGCGGCAGACGATCTTCACGCGCATCGATGTCCGCCCCCATCTGGCGCAACGGCGCGACGATCCGGTCGACCGGGCGGCGACGGATCGACTCGTCGCCGTCGAGCACCCACTCTCCTCCAGGCTGCCCAGCGAGCCAGCCTGGCAGCAGCCGCAACAGCGTGCCGGAGTTGCCGACGTCTAGCCGGCCGCCGGTCGTCTCAAGCGGCGCGTGCAGGCCAACGCCGCGGATCAACACGCGGCCGTCGCCTTCGTCCTCGACGCCAGCACCGAGCCGCAGTACCGCATCGAGCGTCGAGCGAGTATCGGCCGCGTCGAGGTAGTTGGTGATCGCGACCGGCTCGTCGCTCATCGCGCCGAACAGCGCTGCGCGGTGCGAGATCGACTTGTCGGCGGGCGGCTCGTAGTCCCCCCGCAGCGGTCCTGCCGGCTCGAAGCGCGCGTTGCTCACGCCTCGGCGACGGGAAAGCCGAGGTCGTCGATCAGCTGGCGCGCGCGATCCGCCTCGGCGTCACCGGCGATCCAAAGCGTTATCGCGCCGGAGCGCATGTCGGGAGCTGGCGCGAGCGCCATGTCCACGATGTTCACCCCTGCCTTGCCGAGCGCCAGCGCCACCTCGGCGACGATACCTGGACGGTTCGGGACGGTCGTGCGCAACTCGTGAACGACGCCACCGGCGAGATCCGCCTCGAGCAGGCGGCGACGAGCGTCGGCGGCCTGCTCGTTCCAAGCTGTGATTGCCTCAGCGTCGCCGGCGTGCAAGAGCTCTGCCGCTTCCTGCAGCCGCTTGACGACAGCGTCGATCTCAGCGGCGATCGCTTCGCGGTTAGCGAGGTAGATGTCGGTCCAGATCGCCGAGTTGGCGCCAGCGACACGCGTCGCGTCGCGGAAGCTCGGGCCGACGCGTGGCAGCGCCGCGTCCTCCTCACCCAGCGCGCCCGCGGTCTGGGTGACGAGCGCGTTGGCGAGCACGTGCGGCAGATGGCTGACGGTCGCCAGCAGACGGTCATGTGACTCGGCGTCGATCGCCACCGGGCGTGCGCCGAGCGCGGCCACCAGCCGGTGCAGCCGCTCGAACAGGACGCCGGAGCTCTCGCTCGTCGGCGTCAGGTACCAGGTCGCGCCCTGAAACAGGTCGGCGCGGGCGTGCTCAACGCCGGCGGTCTCGGCGCCGGCGATCGGGTGGCCGCCGACGAAGCGCCGGTCCGCCGCCGCTGTGACGACTCCACCTTTTGTAGACCCAACATCGGTGACCACGCAATCGTCACCGGCGGCCGCCAGAGCAGCGGCGATCTGGCCGTCGAGGGCACCGACCGGCGCGCAACAGAAGCAGACCGACGTGCCGTCGAGCGCCTCCTCCAGCGAGCTCGCCACATTGTCGATCGCTCCCAGCTCACGGGCGCGCTCCAGCCGCTCGGGGCTGCGCCCGAACCCGATTACCTCGACATTCTCGACGTTCTCCTTGGCCGCGAGCCCGATCGAGCCACCGATCAGCCCGACACCGAGGACGGCGACCTTCATCCGTCGCGCCGCGCCCGGACCGCCGCTGTCAGACCGTCGAGCACCGTGGCCGTGTGGTCCCAGTCCATGCAGGCGTCGGTGATCGACTGGCCGTAGGTCAACTCACCACCGACGCTCTGGTTGCCGGCGACGAGGAACGACTCGAGCATCACGCCGACGATCGACCGGTTGCCTGCCGCGATCTGCGCTCCGATCGCCTCGGCAGCGATCGGCTGACGGTCGTGGTCCTTGCCGCTGTTGTCGTGCGAGGCGTCGATCACGACGCGCTCCGGCAGGCCGGCGGCGCGCAGCTTGGCGAGCGCCTGCTCAACCTCGGCGGCGCCGTAGTTCGGCACGCCCCTGCCACCGCGCAGGATCACATGGCCGTCGGGATTGCCGGTCGTGTGCAGGATCGCCGGCGTGCCGCTGTCGTCGATGCCAGCGAAGGCGTGCGACGCAGCCGCCGCGCGAACGGCGTCGACCGCCACCTGGACGTCGCCGTCGGTGCGGTTCTTGAAACCGATCGGCATTGACAGTCCCGAGCCGAGCTGGCGGTGGACCTGGCTCTCGGTCGTGCGAGCGCCGATCGCTCCCCACGCCACCGTGTCGGAGATGTACTGCGGCGTGATCGGGTCGAGGAACTCGACGCCGACCGGCAGACCGAGCGACAGCACCTCGAGCAGCAGCGCGCGGGCCTTGTGCAGGCCAGCATTGACGTCGAGCGTGCCGTCGAGGTGCGGGTCGTTGATCAGGCCCTTCCAACCGGTCGTGGTGCGCGGCTTCTCGAAGTAGACGCGCATCGCAATCAAGAGGTCGTCGCTGAGCCGCTTGGCGGTCTCGGCGAGGCCGCGGGCGTACTCCAGCGCGGCGTCGACGTCGTGGACGCTGCACGGCCCCACGACGACCAGCAGGCGGTCGTCCTCGCCGTCGAGGACCGCCGAGACCCGCTCGCGGTCGCGTACGACGGCCTTCGCCCGCTCCGGCCCGAGCGGCATTTCGCCGAGCAGTCGCGCAGGCGTGACGAGCGGCACCGCACGCTCGATCCGCTGGTCGCGAACGTGGTCGCGGCCGGATGTCACCCCCTCTGTCATCCCGATCATCATGCCTTTTCTCGATCTCCTTCGAAGTTCTGCGCCGTCTCGGACGAGACGGCGGGTGCGCGGGCGTGGGCTATCGGCGTCCGAGCGGGACCGTTCGGCCGACGGCAGGGGCTGCCGTTGCCGGACGCCTAGCTAAATCGCCAATAGGACACGCAGGCACGCCGACGGGCGCCCGGAAGGGCGTCGGTGCTGATCGGCGTAGCGGTGCGAGCCATCGAACTACTTGTAGCAGAGTGGAGAGATCGTCGTGCGCGTCCGGCAGAGCCGGCCGCTTCGCTAGAGCAGTTCGTCCAACGCCGCGACGAAGCGCTCGTTCTGGTGGCGCGTGCCGAGCGTCACGCGCAGGTGACCCTCACTGCCGAGCGCGGCGCCAGCGCGGATGATCACGCCGCGCTGGGCGAGCCCGTCGACGATCGGCGCCTCCTCGCGCTCGCCGAGGCCGACCCAGACGAAGTTCGCCTGGCTGTCGGTAGTCGTCAGGCCACGATCCTCGAGCTCGACCTCGAGCCAGGCGCGCTCGACGATCGTCGCCTCGACGCGGCGCGTCACCTCGTCCTGGTGGCGGATCGCCTCAGCGGCCGCCGCTTGGGCGAGCGCGTTGACCGAGAACGGCTGGCGAATGCGGTCGACTGCAAGCCGGAACTCCTCTGGCCCGAGGGCGTAGCCGGCGCGCAGGCCGCAGAGGCCATAGACCTTCGAGAAGGTGCGCAGCACGATCAGGTTCGGGTGGCGCTGGACCAGATCGAGCGAGTCGGCAGGGTCCTGGAGCGCGTTGAACTCGACATAGGCCTCGTCGAGGATCACCGCGACGTGGCGCGGCAGGTCGGCCATGAAGGCGTCGATCGCCTCGACCGGCAACGCGGTGCCGGTCGGGTTGTTCGGGTTGCAGATCAGCACCAGCCGCGTCGCGGCGGTGACCTCGGCGGCCATCGCATCGAGGTCGTGGCACTGCTCGCCATCGAGCGGCACCTCGATCGCGCGAGCGCCGGACTGGGCGGCGATGTGTGGGTAGATCGAGAACGACGGCCAGGCATAGATCAGCTCGGCGCCGGGCTCGAGCAGCACGTCGGCGGCAGACATCAACAGCTCGCAGGAGCCGTTGCCAACCGCGACACGTGCGGCGGGAAGCTCGCAGCGGTCGGCGATCCGCTGGCGCAGCAGCGTCTTGCCCGGATCCGGATAGCGGTTGAGCCGCTCGATCTGGCCGTTGAGCGCGCCGACGACCGCTGGCAGCGGCCCCCACGGGGCCTCGTTCGACGCCAGCTCGACGAGCTCGCCCTCGTGCTCCCAGGTCTTGGCGGCGGGATAGACAGGGATCCGCCCGAGGCGATCGTTGAACTCGATGCCGCTCACTGCGCGCCCTCCAGATCGGCACGCAGGTTGACCGCGTCGCGCAGGTAGATGTGGCGGGCCTCGCTGTCCGGATCGGCGTAGGTGTGCAGCAGCACGCGGATCACGCGCGGCAACGCGCCGGGAACATCGATCTCGCGGGCACAGAGCAGCGGCACTCCGGATAGTCCGATCCGGCGTGCGGCGACGGCGGGGAACTCGGCGTCGAGGTCACCGGTGCAGGTGAAGATGCAGCTGACCATCTCGTCGTTGTCGAGCGAGTTGCGCTCGATCAGCGCGCGCAGCAGTTCGCCGGTCGCGTCGAGGATCGCCTCGGCTGTGTTCTCGTCGACGGTGGTTGCGCCTCGGAGGGCTCTCAATCTCACGGCTGGTGATTCTTCCAGAGCCGTGTCACTTACCAGCCTCCTTGCGCAGGCGCTCAACCTCGGCGGGAGTGAGACGGCGAGCGTCGCCCTGCCCAAGGCGGCCGAGGCGAAGTGGGCCAAAGGCGATGCGGCGGAGTGCCACGGCGCGGTGGCCGACGGCCTCGCACATGCGGCGGACCTGGCGGTTACGTCCCTCATGGATCGCGATCTCGATCACGCCGGGCTCGACGAGATGGGCACGTGCCGGGGCGGTGCGGCCGTCATCGAGCTCGACGCCCTCCCGGAGGGCACGCAGCGCCCGCTCAGATGGACGTGGCGGGTCGACTTTGACGTGGTAGACCTTCTCGACGCCGTAGCG